>Ga0208130_1000248_pt1 | contig 29235 bp, 24 predicted proteins | sample ETNtaG_31_FD_185771 | JGI IMG/M metagenome (GOLD analysis project Ga0208130, IMG submission 185771) | Marine microbial and viral communities from oxygen minimum zone, Eastern Pacific Ocean - ETNP201310SV78 (SPAdes) (version 2) | ecosystem: Environmental > Aquatic > Marine > Oceanic ... | reverse complement strand
GCATTTAGAATTCCATCCTAACGGAAAAGTGGTTTACGTCATTCATGAGCTAGGGGCAAATATATCTGTGTTTGATTTTGATGACCAAAATGGAAAATTGAATGAAATTCAATCTATAACAACTTTGCCCCCAGATTATGATCAAAAAAGTTGTGCAGATATACACATTAGTCCTGATGGAAAATATTTATACGGATCAAACAGAGGGCATGATAGTCTTGCGATTTATAAAGTATCAGATGAAGGGAGAAAATTAGAAAATATTGATTTTCAGTCTACATTAGGCAAAACACCAAGAAATTTTGCTATAGACCCAAATGGAAATTTTTTATTAGCAGCAAATCAAGATTCAAGTGATATATTTACATTTAAAATTAATAAGGAAAGTGGAAAACTTGACCCAACTGGTTTCAAGATAGATATTCCATATCCAGTATGTATAAAGTTTCTAAAGAGGTAAAAAAGATGTTAAATAAAAATTTTTCTATTTCCTTTAAATTAATCCTTTTAACGTTTCTTTTGATTGGTTGTAATGTTACTAAAACTGATAATGAAGGAAATGAAATAAGTGAAAAAGATCTCAAAGCTACATCATCAGCAAAAGAACAAAAAACTCTAAGTTTAAACATTGATAAAGAACAATTAAAAAGCAATGAAAAGAAATTATTATCAGATCCAATTTTAGATTCACTTGATTCCTTCTCAAATGAAACACTAAAAACTGCTATGAGGTCACTGCAGCATACCTATTGGGTTATGGCAGAAGCAAATGAAATGAAGGATTACCTAGAATCTGCTGGAATTGAACTTGTTGGAGAACCAATTGTTCCAGGAAATGAAAAAAAGGCTGAATTTTTGGATTACGGAGTAGTAATGAGTGGCGGTCAGGCATATGTTGTGACAGAGATGGATAAAGTGATCGTTGCATTCAGAGATACTGGTAGTGACAAAAGATGGGAAAGAATTTTAAACATGCTCACTGATGCACGTGCAACACTTAAGAAAATGTCTTATCTTGATGACCCTGAATTATCAGAAATCAAAGCACATGAAGGATTTGTGAGTGAATATATTCTATTCAGAGAAAAAGTAATTGAATATGTTGATAAGCATCCTAATAAAGAAATTCATGTTGTCGGCCACAGTTTAGGTGGTGCACTTGCTACTCTTGCCAGTTTTGATATAGCTTCTACATTGAATAGAGAGGTTAATACAGTAACATTTGGAGCACCAAGAGTTGGAACAAATGATTTCAGGAATGCCTTTGAAAAATTACCAATTAATCTCTTCAGGGTAGTAGTTGCAAATGATCCAATAGCAAGAGTTCCTGGAATGCTAATACCTTATGAGCATGTGGGTGAGTTAATTCAGATTAATGAATCTGGAGATATGTATGAACCTTCTGATATCAATACTGCAATTTTATTTACTAAAAGGGATTTTACTAATCACTATAAATCATCATATTATTTTGGATTAGTTGGCTTATATACTCTTTGTGAGAATGAAGAATATTTGAAGTGTACAAAAGAAATAACCAATTCTCTTGCTAATGCTGAGAGAGAATCACAAGAACAATTTTGGAAAAAAATTCCACTAGATAAAGTTAATTTTCCTGCCGATAAATTGCCAGTTGATAAAATACCTGTAACAAAGATGCTTGATTTAAAAGACAGGCTTTCTTCTTTAACAGGAAAGCTTGGCAAAATGAAACCATGGGAACAAATACCATGGGAAGATGTGCCTGACCAATTAGACGATGTTATCCCAGAAGAAAATATCCCTTGGGACTAATTACCTAATTGAATACCCTCCATCAACAGGAATAAATGTTCCAGTTACATAATCTGAAGCTGGAGATGCTAAATATATTGCTGTGCCCGCAAGATCATTCGGCACTCCCCACCTTCCAGCAGGGATCCTAGTAGTAACTAAATTAGCTTCTTCAGGAAAAAATTCTTTAAATCCATCAGTGAGATTTGTTGTAATGTATCCAGGCAAAATAGCATTTACTTGAATTCCATATTTAATCCATGCCACTGCACAACTCTTAGTGTATTGAACAACTCCACCTTTACTTGCTGCATATACAGAAGCATGAGCTCCTCCAAAAATAGAAAACATTGAACCAATATTAATTATTTTTCCAGAGCCTTTTTCTTTCATTTGGTCGATGATTAAAGAAGAAAAATAATGCACACTTGATAAATTTGTTTCTATGACGGTACGCCAATTATCCTCAGTTAATTCTTGGGGCTCTTTAGTTCTTATTCCTATTCCAGCATTATTAACAAGTATATCAACTGAGCCCAGCTTACTGTTAATTTCTTCGATACAAGATTTAACAGATTCATATTTTGAAACATCGCAACTAAAATATTCTGCCTTACCACCTGATCCTACAATATCATCCTTAACCTTTTTCGATTTTTCATCATTTCTACCGACAATTGCTACTATTGAACCTGAATCTGCAAAGCCCTTTGCAATACCTTCTCCTATCCCTCCGTTTCCCCCAGTAACTATTGAAACTTTATCTTTTATGCTAAACAAATTATTCTCCTACTAAATAAATATAACTTAAGGATATTTAAACAATGCCATCTAATCAATCTTTAGAAGGAATAACAGTAATTGATTGTAGTCAAATTCTTGCTGGACCATTTTGCTCAATGTTATTAGCTGACCACGGAGCAAGGGTTATTAAAGTTGAAAAACCAAATGGTGGCGACGATGTAAGAACATGGGGGCCTCCATTTATAGGAAAGGACTCTTCTGCATTTGTACAATTAAATAGAAATAAAGAAAGCATTTCTCTTGACATCAAAGAAGAACAAGGAAAGAAGATTTTAAGAAAACTTATTAAAAATGCAGATGTTTTGATTGAAAACTCAAGGGTCGGCACAATGGATAAATTAGGTTTTGGGTATAAGGATACCAAAAAAATAAATTCAAAAATTATATATTGTTCAATTACAGGCTTTGGCACAGATGGACCATATGCAAAAAGAGGTGGTTTCGATTTAATTGCTCAAGGAATGAGTGGTCTTATGAGTATAACTGGGCATCCAGATTCTCCACCTGTAAAAGTTGGCGTGCCAATAGCTGACCTAAATACAGGAATGTTTGCGATGCAGGGAATCTTGTCTGCATACATACACAGATTGAAGAAAAATGAAGGTCAATATTTAGAAGTTTCTTTACTGGAATCTGCTTTGGCTTACACCATGTATGAAAGTAGTATTTATTTTACAACCGGTAAAATTTCTACACCTGACGGATCTGCTCACAGATTAACTGCTCCTTATCAAGCTTTTAAAACGAAGGACGGATATATCAATATTGGTGCTGCAAATCAATCAAATTGGGAAAGACTAACAAAGGTATTAGGGATGGAAAAATTAAATGATAATCCTGATTTTTCAGATTCAAAGAATAGACAATTAAATAAAGTTAAGCTTGAAAAAATTCTTGAAGAAGTATTTATTACAAAGTCTAGCAAAGAATGGATTAGCATTTTGATTGAGAATAGTATTCCTAGCGGCCCCATATACAATATGGAAGAAGTTTGGAATGATGAGCAGGTAAAACACAGAAATATGGATGTAAAATTAGATCATCCAAAACAAAGAAATAGTAGGAATATTGGCGTAGCAGTTAAATTAAGTAAAACTCCAGGTGAAATAAAAACGCCTGCACCACTTTACGGTGAGCATTCAAAAAAAATACTTAAAGAATTAGGATATTCAACGGATGAAATAAATAATTTAATTGATTTAAATATTTGTGGAATGCAATAATTTAAATTTTATCAATCCAATTATTTAATTCGTTAATTTGATCTAAACTAATTTCGTGGCCTATAGGGTATTCTTTATAATCTACACTAAAACCTTTTTCTCTTAAGAAATTTAAAGTCTGAGTTGAGCCCATAATGGGAATTACTGGATCGTATGTCCCATGAGACATAAAAATTTTTGTTTTATTATTTAAATTAAATTCTTTATTTTCGTAAAATAATTGTGAGCCAAGAATTATAAGGCCATCTACTTTTTCATTATAATTATTATGCAAAGTCATCATGCCTCCTTGAGAAAATCCACCAATAAAAATCCCTTTAATATTGAATTTAATATCATTTAAAATTTCATATATTGTTTGGCTTATTGCCTGCTGAGAAAACTTAAACTCATCTTCATTAGATGGAAATTCGAACCATCTAAAGCCTTCAGCGCCAAAACCTACATTCATCTTAAATGGAGCATTCAAAAAAACATGTATGTCTTCCGAATTAAATAAATTTCCTATTTGAGATATTCCTTTCATGCTATCTCCATAACCATGCATAAAAAAAATAATATTTACATTTTTAAGGTCATCAATATTATCTGGAATTCTAATAAGGTAACTTAATTTAGTTGATTTTTTTTCTTTAAAGCTCATTTTGATTTTTATAATTATAAAAATGATTTACTGGACCAGGGCCTTTACCAACACTATAAGAATTTTTAAGAGCATTTGTTAAAAATTCTTTTGATTTTCTTATTGAAAATTCTAGTGATTCGCCCTTGGATATATAAGCTGCAATAGCTGCAGATAAAGAGCAGCCAGTGCCATGTGTATTTTGAGTATTAACTCGATTTTTTTTGAATTTTATTAATTCTGCTCCGCTAGTAAATAAAAAGTCTACAGAAAAATCTCCTTTAAAATGACCTCCTTTAATTAATACATTTTTAGCTCCGAGATCCATAATTTTTTTTCCGGCTTTTTCTATGTGTTGCTCAGTCGAGATATTAATATTTGCAATTTTTTCAGCTTCTAGAATATTTGGAGTGACTAAAGTTGACATTGGGATTAGGTCTCGAACATAAGACATCACAGCTTCTTCTTCTAAAAGTGCATCACCACTTTCAGAAACCATAACAGGATCAACTATCAAATTTTGAATTTTATACTCTTCTAATTTTTTAGAGACTAATTTAATAATCTTTCTGTTTGCAAGCATTCCAGTCTTTACGGCAGATGCCCCAATATCTGATAAAACCGAATCGATTTGAGAATTTATAATGTCTTCATCCATAATTCTTACATCTTGAACACCAATGCTATTTTGAGCAGTGACAGCAGTTAGAACTGATGCTCCATAGACACCTAAAGCAGCGAATGTTTTTAAATCAGCTTGTATTCCAGCTCCAGCTCCAGAATCAGAACCTGCTATTGTTAATACTTTATTTTTGAAATGTTCCATGATCACAATTAAACTATAGTTAATTTTAATTTAAATAATCATATTACGAAACTGAGAGGATAAAGATATGGCTGAAATGAGAAAAAATATAATAAAACATAAATTATTGGATGGCCAAAGAACTTTAACCTTAATGGGAGTTGCAAATCCTGACCAAGTAGACCAATTAGGGCCACTTGATTTTGATGGAATTTGGCTTGAAGCTGAACATGGCCCAATTGACTTTGCAGATATATCTGATTTCACAAGAGCTTGTGATTTATGGGGTAAGACTTCAATAACAAGAGTTCATCAAAATGAACCTGGTGTAATTTACAGAACTTTAGATAGAGGGAGTCAGGGAATATGTGTGCCCCATGTTAATTCTGCTGAAGAAGCAAGAAGAGTAGTTGATGCTGCAAAATTTGCACCTATTGGAAATAGAGGATTGACTACAAGCAGGCAAGGATATGGAGTTGATGACTACCATAAACAATCCAACGATAATTCATTAGTAATTGTTTTAATTGAAGATATTAAAGCTGTAAAAAATTTAGATGAAATTCTTGAAGTAGATGAAATTGATGTGTTCTTTGTTGCACCAAATGATTTAGCTGCAACAATGGGTTACATTGGTAAAAGTGATCATAAAGATGTACAGGATACAATAGAAGACACACTTAAAAGAATAGTGTCATCTGGCAGGAATGCAGGGACATTAACTACAGTGTCAGCATTAGATAAATTTCTAGATATTGGTGTAAATTGCATTTGCGTTAATATTGGCCCATTTTTAAATGAAGGTGTAATTTCAGCAGCGAAAAAAGTTTACTCAAAATGAAAAATTATATCCTATTCATATTAATTTCATTATTATTAATTTCTTGTAGATCAGGAGCTCAGGTCCCAGAAGACACAGTAATAAAGGTCATGACACCTACTCCAGTTCCAGTAGATTGTAAAAACGAATTTTATCCTGAAGATGCTCCACAATTTGGTGATAACAATTCATTAAATTATGAAAAAATTAATGATGATTTAGAAATAATTACTATTGTTGATGGTGCTGGTGAAATGAAAGTAAAAGCAAATGACAAGGTTGACGTTGATTATACTGGATGGTTAATTGATGGGTGTATTTTTGACAGCACCTACCCAAGAGGGTCATCTGCAAAATTTAGAATCGGTATGGGGCAAGTAATTAAAGGTTGGGATGTGGGAATTGAAGGAATGAAAGAAGGGGAAGTGAGAAGATTAAACATTGGTTATAATTATGCTTACGGAGAAGAAGGTATTCCTGGTGTAATTCCTGAAAAATCAACACTGATTTTTGAAGTTAAATTAAATAAAATTATTAGGCTGGTAAACAATGAGTAATCCAATTATAAAAAATGTAAAAGTAATAATGACTGAACCTGAAAATATTAGGTTGGTAATAGTAAAAATAGAAACTAATGAACCAGGATTGTATGGTGTTGGATGTGCAACATTTACCCAGAGACCTTCTTTAGTAAAACTTGCAATAGATGAATACTTAGCTCCATTCGTTACTGGAAAATCAGTAAGTGATATTGAAGATATATGGGCCTCATCATATGTATCATCATATTGGAGAAATGGTCCAGTTTTGAACAATGCGTTATCTGGGATTGATCAGGCTCTTTGGGATATAAAAGGAAAGATGGCAAACATGCCGGTGTATGATTTATTAGGAGGAAGATCAAGAGAAGCAGCTCCAGTTTATGTGCATGCTTCTGGACAAAATAATGAAGATGTTGGAGACCAAATGCAAAAATATATGGAACAAGGTTTTCATCACATTCGAGTTCAAGTTTCGACGCCTGGTTACGCAACTTATGGGAACGCAAAAGCAAAGACAGGTGTTGAAACTAAGTCTAATCGGGATGTTTCAAAAGGCCCAATAGCAATTACAAACTGGGTAACAAATTTAGATGACTATGAAGAAGGAAGTGTAAATCACCCAGGAGGTATATTTGAACCAGTCCCCTACATGTATTCTGCAATATCACTTTTCGAATATATTAGAGACAGGTTTGGGTATGGAGTCGAAATACTTCATGATGTTCATGAAAGAATAAGCCCAATTCAAGGAGTTTGGTTTGCAAAAGAGGTTGAAAAGTTTAGATTATTTTTCTTGGAAGATCTTTTTAGTCCTGAGGACCAACAGTATTTTAAAATGGTCAGAAATCAATGTGCAACACCTATTGCAATGGGAGAGCTATACAGCTCTATAAACGATGTGACCCCAATGATAAAAGAAAAATTGATTGATTTTATTAGGATTCACATATCTGATATAGGTGGAATAACACCAGCAAGAAAAATTGCTGCTATGGGCGAGTTAATGGGTGTAAAAACTGCATGGCATGGACCTGGAGATACATCTCCAGTAGGTCACGCAGCAAATATGATGCTAAATTTAAACTGTCAAAATTTTGGAATACAAGAAGCACATATTTTTGGCGAAAAAACACGAGAAGTTTTTCCTGGTTGTCCAGAGCTTCGAGATGGGATGATGTGGTCAAATGGGAATCCTGGCTTAGGAATTGACATCAATGAAGATTTAGCTAAAAAATATCCACATAAAGAAAGGGTATGGGGAGGTGCATGGGACACAGTTAGAAGAGCTGATGGCGGAGTAGTAAAACCTTAAATTATGAAAAACCAAATACCTTATAATCCTTCAATTATTGAGCCAAAGTGGCAAAAAAAATGGAAGGATTCAAAAATTTATAATGTTGATTTAGATTCTAAAGATAAGAAAAATTATTTCTCTCTTACAATGTTTCCTTATCCTTCAGGAGATTTGCATATTGGGCATTGGTATGCTTTTACTCCTGCAGACAGCTATTCTCGTTTCAAAAAAATGAAAGGTTTCAATGTTCTCCACACTCAAGGTTTTGATGCATTTGGTTTACCTGCTGAAAATGCTGCAATTTCAAGAAACATAAACCCAATGAAATGGACATTCGACAATATTGACAATATGAGAGGACAGTTTAATTTAATGGGCAATTCATATGACTGGTCTAGAGAGTTAATTACCTGCACACCGGAATATTATAAGTGGAATCAATTTTTCTTTTTAAAAATGTATGAAAAGGGAATTGCTTACAGAAAAAACGGTGCTGTTTGGTGGGACCCTGTTGATCAAACAACATTAGCAAACGAACAGGTTGTTGAAGGTAAATCTGAAAGATCTGGAGCAGATGTTGTTAGAAAAATGATGCCCCAATGGTATTTCAAGATTACAGATTATGCTGAAGAATTACTAGAAATGGATGATTTAGGCTGGCCAGAAAAAATTAAACATATGCAAAGAAATTGGATTGGTAAGTCATTAGGAACAGATGTAGATTTTAAACTTCAAAAAGGAAATAAAATTATTTCAACTTTTACAACTCGTGTCGACACAATATTTGGCGTAACTTTTATAGTTCTTGCTCCAGAACATGATTTGATAAATGAAGTGACAACAGATGATTATAAGGAAAAGGTAAAAAATTATATTAAAAATTCTGCAAAATCTTCTGAAATAGAAAGAACTTCAACTGAAAGAGAAAAAACTGGTCAATTTACAGGAGGTTATGCAATTAACCCAATGAATAATAAAAAAATACCAATTTTTATTGGTGATTATGTACTGGGGACATATGGAACAGGTGCTGTTATGGGGGTACCTGCTCACGATCAGAGAGATTACGAATTTGCAAAAAAATACGAACTTCCGGTTGATGTTGTAATTTCAAAAGACGGCAAAATTACAAATGACTTAAAAAAAGCAAATGAATCATATGGAATTTTAATAAACTCGCAAAATTTTGATGGCCTTGATAGTGAAAAAGCAAAAAAAGCTATTACAGATTTTATGGAAAAAAATAGATTTGGGAAGGGAACTGTTACATACCATTTAAGAGACTGGCTAATTTCAAGACAAAGGTATTGGGGTACGCCAATTCCTATTTTTTATGATGAAAATGAAAATATAATTCCTGTTGATATTGATGAATTACCAGTAGTTTTACCTGAAGCTAAAGAATTTATGCCGACTGGCCAATCCCCTCTTACATTAGATGAAGAATTCCTCTGGTTTGATCATCCTAAATATGGAAAACTTAGAAGAGAGACTGACACAATGGACACTTTTGTAGATTCATCTTGGTATCACTTAAGGTTTGCCTCTGATGAATCAAGCAAGGTAGACCCTTTTAACAAAGAAAGACTAAAAAATTGGCTACCTGTTCATCAATATACTGGTGGTGCTGAGCATGCTGTAATGCACTTACTGTATGCTAGATTTTTTAATAAAGTTTTAAGAGACCTTGGATTTGTTGATTTTGATGAACCTTACCAAAATCTTTTTAACCAAGGTGTACTACTTAAGGATCATCAAAAAATATCAAAAAGATCCAATCCTCTTGCTCCAGATCCTTTAGTAAAAGAATTTGGAGCTGATGCAGTTAGATTATATCTAATGTTTTTAGGGCCTTGGGATCAAGGAGGTGACTGGAGCGATGATGCATTTAATGGAATCACGAGATGGTTAAACAGAGTATGGGACTTATCTACTAGAGATGCAGATGAAATAATATCAAATGATGAGAATAATAAAGATTTTGAAATTTTAATTAATTCAACAATAAAGAAAGTAAGTGAAGACTTAGAAAGATTCAAATTTAACACATCAATATCTACATTAATGGAATATACAAATAGTTTGAGTAAAATTTGGAGCGCAGGATGCAACAATGATTTATGGAAAGAATCCATAATAATTTTAATCAAATTGTTAGCACCAATGGCCCCTCATATAACTGAAGAGCTATGGGAATTGAAAGGACAGAAATTCAGCGTTCACAATCAAGAATTTCCTTCATGGGATGATGAATTAATTTCTACAGACGCAAAAACTATAGTTGTTCAAATAAATGGGAAAGTTAGATCTCAATTTGATATTGATGGAACCAAATCCGAAGAAGAGGTATTTGAAATAGCCTTAAATAATGAAAAAGTTAAAGAAAACATAGCAGGCAAAGAGATAATTAAAAAAATTTATGTTAAAGATAAGTTAGTAAACTTTGTTGTAAGGTAAATTTACATTTATGAAATATAAATTTCTATCAATATAAGAAGATCTAATTATGAATAGTTTAAAAGATAATATTCTTGATTTCATTCAAAGCAATTCATATAAAGTTTTGTTAGCCTTTGCTATTTTAACTTTAGCAGTTTGCTTTACTCCTTTATTTTTTGAAGATCCAGGGGATGCATCTTTAGACCCTAAAAAGGAAGCTTATGAAGTCCAACAAAGGATAAACGAGAAATTTGTTGAGGCGGTTCAATTTGTTTCTTTTGTTATAAAAGCTGACGATGGCGACATGATTGATAAAGAAAGTTTAGAAGATTTACTTGAAAGGCAAAATAAAATAATTGATTTAGACAGCAAGATGGAGTTGGCTGTTGGGTCACTAGAAAAAAATAATTTTTTATGGACTGGTTATGATGAGGTAACTAAAATATCTTTCATAGGTGTATATTCTATAGCCAATTTAGTTGATAATTTTTTAAAAATAAATCCAAATTTTCCAAATGGTATTTATGATGCAGATGAAGATGACGTGAAGATAGCGATTCATCAAATTTTTGAAACCGGTTTAGTTGAAAATCCATTTTCAATTCTTTCAAAACCTGCCGGATATGAAAAAAGAACTGTTAAAAATATTGAAATAAATTATTGGAAATCACCTGCAATTTTTGTTGATGTATTATCTGACAATGAGAAAATGGGTGGAGGTAATTTCGCAATTGAATTAGGTGGAGATGAAACAACAATTAACAAAGAAAGGTATGCAAGAAATTTAGAAAAAATAATGAACGAATCATCTCCTTCATTTGAAGCCTTGGGTATTGCAACTGATGTCAATTTAGTTGCTGAAGAACAAGGAAGTATAGCAGGACAATTTGTAACATTCACAGTAATTGCAGCAATAGCAGTTTGTGGAATATTTTTAAGGTCATATGTCGCAATGGTACTTGTTGGTGTGGGGCTAATATCATTAATGATTTGGCTGAAAGGAATGTCATTTGTTTTTGGATTTAAAGGTGGATTAATAACTGACTTAATTGTGCCTATTGCCATGGTGTCTCTTGGGGTAGATTTTTCAATACATGCACTTAAAAGAATGCAAGAAGAAAGATCAAGAGGACATAAAAATTATTTCATCGTCGGGATGTCAGGTGTTGTGGGTGCATTAACTTTAGCATTACTTACGGATAGTTCTGCATTTTTAGCAAATGCCTTTGCTGGAGTTGAGAGTGTATTCTATTTCGGGCTTGCTGCCACATTAGCAACATTACTATCCTATATTGTTTTAGGAATCTTGGTACCTTTATCTTATTCAATAGTGCTCCCAAAAATAAAAAATAATAGGTCAAAATTAGAAAATTTTATAAGGATAATAAATTTTATAACTACTCCAGCTACATGTGGCTTTGGTGTAATCTTTGTTGTAATTTTAGGGTCTACTTTATTAAATGACTTTGCTGGTTTAATCATCGGATTTGCAACTTGCATATTTATACTTCTTGTAAACTTATTTTTACCAATTTATTTAAATTCAAAATCAAAAATCAAACAGTCAAAAGAAAATGTAAAGGGTCAAACATCTTATGAAATGATCTTCTCAAAAATAGTTACATCTATTGCCAAAAAATACTATATTGTTATTCCTCTATCTATTGCCATAACAATATCAGCAGGGATAGGTGCGATTAACTTAAAATCAGAATTTGATGTAAAGGATTTCTTTGACAATGATTCTAACTTTGTTATTGCATTAGATAGGTTTGAAGAATATACACCTGGACTTAGAGGCGAACCGGCTCAATTAATTTTTGAAGGCAACATAACAAGCCCTGATTTCATTAGTAAATTTGAAGAGTTCTTGATTGAAATGTCAGAAGTTGAGTTTGTCGGAGTTAACCAAGATGGAAGCCTGAATCAAAGCGGAACATTGAATTTATCCAAAATATCAAAACTTATACTCAGCAATGAAAAAGTTATAGAAGACATTAATGACAAATACGATTTATTGATAACAGATAATGACAACAACTTTATTCCGGATAATCAAACTCAGATCGAGACAATGATAAAATATGGTATTGATAATGGGATTAGTTCAGACGGTGAATATTCTTTCGATCCATTATGGTTTCAGAGATATTTTTGGTATAACCAAGAATTGGATAATGACTACACATCTATCTTAATGGTTTTTTTAAGTGGAACAAGAACAGAAGATGATGTATCTAAAGTAAGAAATGAAATAACTAAATTAGTTAATGAGTATAATTTTGAAAAAGATGATGTTAGCGTTGGGATTACAGGGTCTCCATTTAGTAGAAGCGACCAATTAAATGCAACTACTGACTCAATGAGGCGATCAATCCCATACGCGTTTATAGCATCATTTTCTATAATATTATTTACTTTGAGGTCTTTTAAATACGCGATACTTACTGTAATACCAATAGCGTTAGTTGTAGTTTGGCTATATGGAATTATGTATTTATTTGATTTCAGTTTAAATTATGTCACAGCCACTATTGGTGCTATCTCTCTAGGTGTTGGTGTAGATTTTGCAATACATATGACAATGAGATTTAGAGAAGAGTTATTAAGGCAGCCAAACAAATATGAGGCTCTAAGTTATTCAATAAGTGGTACAGGAGTTGCATTGCTTGGATCAGCAATATCTAGTGTAATTGGATTTGCGATAATGGGGTTTGCACCAATGCCATTATTTTCAACGTTTGGTATTCTAACAGCAATAATGATCTGTCTTGCATTGCTATCATCCTTATTAACTTTGCCTTCGCTTTTATATTTGTTTTCAAAAAAATGATTTTTGATTACAAAAACCTGTTTCCAAGCTAAACTTCTAAAATGGAAATGATAAAGGTATTGAATCTGAAGAAAAATTATGACGACTTTGAGGCAGTTAGAGGTATAGATTTTAGCGTAACTGAAGGTGAAGTATTTGGGTTGCTTGGGCCTAATGGTGCAGGTAAAACAACAACTGTAGAAATACTTGAAGGTCTTATAGAACCTTCTTCAGGAACCGCAACAATATCGGGATTGGATGTTGTAAAAGATTCTAAAAATGTAAAAAAAATGATAGGTGTTCAACTACAATCAGTTAATTTTTTTGAAAAATTGAGCCTATTCGAAATTATTGATTTATTTGCAACACTATATTCAAGTACTGTAAATCCAGATTTAATTTTAGAAAGAGTAGATTTAAAAAAGAAAAGGGAATCATATTTCAAGACTTTATCAGGTGGTCAAAAACAAAGGCTTTCAATTGCTGTGGCACTTGTAAATGATCCAAAGGTATTATTTTTTGACGAACCAACGACTGGTCTTGATCCTCAAGCTAGAAGAAATTTATGGGATTTAATTAAATCTTTTCAGAAAGAAGGAAAGACTATAATGCTTACAACTCACTATATGGAAGAAGCGGAAGAATTATGTGATAGAGTTGCAATAATTGATGAGGGCAAGATAATAAAGATTGATTCGCCATCAAACCTTATTGACGAACTAACTTTGTCAGGATTTAAATCTCAAAAAAAGATTAAAGATGCAACTTTAGAGGATGTGTTTATTAGTTTGACAGGAAAAAGTTTAAGGGAGGATTGATGAGAATTTACCTAAGCTTCACGATAGCAGCCAGCAAAATGTTTTTTAGAAGAAAAAGCTCAATTTTCTGGTCTCTATTTTTTCCTGTAGTAACAATGCTGGTTTTAGGTAATGCTGGTTTTATTGGTTACAGTGCACCTAACGTAGGTTTATTTTCTACAACATCCAATGAAATAATTGATGAATTAAAATCTTCAAAAAGCATTACAATCAGGGAATATCAATCAAAAGATAATGCTTTAGAAGCCCTAGAGAAAGGCACTCTTTCTGCTTTAATAACTTTAAATCCTGATTCGAAATTTATTGTTACAACCAGAGATGGTGATTTGGCAGAAAAAGAAGTGGTTGAGAACTTTGTTTTTAGGATAATAAACCAAGATATTAGTCCAATTAATAATGTGAGTTCTGATATTGCTAAAATGAATTATCAAGGATATAAAGGCTTCATTGTCCCAGGAATAGCTGCAATGGCAATAATGCAAAATGGGATTTTTTCAGTAGTATTCACCCTTTTAAGTTATAAAAATCAAGGTGTACTAAAAAGATTAAAAGCAGCGCCAATCTCTCCATCCCATTTCATAGTTGGTCATCTTATATCAAGAGTATCAATAATTATTTTACAAACTTTTATCCTTTTAATAATGGGAGTATTCGTTTTAGGTGTATCTGTAGGTCAGGGTAGTTTCCTTGCTTGGCTAAATATACTTTTCTTGTCATTCTTAGGAGGAATTTTATTTTTGGCTATTGGTTTAGCCATATCTAGCCTTGCACCAAATGAAGATAGTGCCCCTGCTTTAGCAAATCTAGTCACATTCCCAATGCTATTTTTATCAGGAGTATTTTTTCCGATAGATTTCTTGCCAAAAATAATTAGTTACATAAGCAATATATTGCCCTTAACTCATCTTGCTGAAGGAATAAGGTTATCTGCACTTTATGGTAATTCAACATTCTCCACTATTCCTCAACTAGGAATAACACTTGCGTGGCTCGCATTATCTTTCTTTATATGTGCAATATCTTTCAAATGGGAATAACATTGAAATAAATAATTTTTCATATGGATTTTAAATTCTCAATAAGCGAAGTGGCATCAAGAACTGGGATTTCTAGCTCAGCTATTAACTATTACGTAAGAAGTAAGATAATAACTCCTCCAAAAAAAACTTCTAAAACTAGAGCATTATTTTCTGAAAAAACTATTGATGAATTAATTGAAATTAAAAATTTAAAAGCTCAAGGAATCCCAATTAAACTAATCAAAAATAATTTTGATAAAAAGCAAAATCCATCTAATTTTGAATCTTTTGCAGGTACTATAATTGAATTATCAAATAAATATTCTGTTAAAGAAAATTGGATTAAAGAGTTAATTAAGAAAAAAATATTAACTCCTAAAAAAAAGAATAAAAATGTATTTATATTTGATGTGCTGGATATTCAACTATTATCAAACTTAAACAAATTAACAAATTTAGGTATGCCTGAAGAATACTTAATAAGACATTCTGAGTACAATGAGCTTTCAAAAGCTGAAGCAATATTTCTTCTTGAGCACATAAATTTTTCTAATTTAGAAAAAGATAATATTAAATCAATCAGGAATAACTTTGAGAAAGTTAGAGACATTATTAGAATCAAAGAACTAAATAAACTTTTAGATTAATTATTTTTTTTAGCCTTTTTCTTTATTGTTAACAATTTCGATTCTTTTGCTTTCTTTTCCTCAACAAGTCTTATGGCTTGCTTAAGACCTTCTTCAACTGCACCTCTCTTTACTGCTTCTTTAACATCTTTCATTGATTTTTTATTTTCATCAATATAAGAAAAACAAATTGCCCTGTTTGCATATGCATCAGAATTTGAATCATCTATTTTTAAGGATTTAGTAAAAGCATTTATAGCATCTGTCATCTTTCCGATAGTCATATAAGAAACCCCAAGATTATAAAAAATTTCTTGGTTATCTTGCTTCAATTTAGCTGACCACTCAAAGTAATCAATAGCAGTTTCTACCATTCCTGCTTTCGCACTCTCAAGGCCTGTATTAAAATAACTTTTCCAAAGTTCCTGACTCATAACAAATTAAGTATTAAAATAAGAATATGAATAATTATATAGAAAAACTTGAATTTAAAAATATATTAAATTCAATTAGCACTTATTGTACATTTTTCTTATCAAAAAAAATGTCTCTAAACATTAATCCTTCAAAAAATTTTGATGAAATAAATTCTATGCAAACAGAAACAAATGATGCTAAAAAGATTATTGAGCAAGGTGATAATTTTTCATTTAGTGCGATTAATGAATCAGATATATTTACTAAAGAAATTATAGAAAATGAAATTATAAATATTAACGATATATATCAATTAAATATCTTTCTTAAAGAGTGCAATAAGATAAAGAGTATATTTAAAAACTCAAAAAAAAGTAATTCATTGCTTAAGTATGTTAATGGGATTAATGAATTAAACAATCTTATTGAAATTATTGATTTATCTATTGATGAGAATATAGAGATCAAACCTTCAGCATCTCAAAAACTTAAAAAATTAAGAAAAAAATCCCTTAGCTCTTATGAGTCTTTGAATAAAGAACTAAATAAAATTCTCAACAACAAAAATTATTCTAACTATTTTCAGTCAGATTCAATTAGATACATATCTGGTAGATCAGCATTAGAACTTAAATCTGAATACAAAAATAAATTTAAAGGAATTTTGCATGGATCATCTTCATCAAATAATACTTCATATATTGAGCCATTAACAACCATAGATCTCTGCAATCAGTTGAATGATTATCAAAATCAAATAAAAGAAGAAGAATTAAAAATATTGAAAGAAATCAGCAACAATATATTTAATTCTCATACTTATATCAAAGAAAATATTGATTTATCTACTAATATTGATTTGATTTTTGCAAAAGCAAAATATTCTAAATCAATTAATGGAACGATTAATCTTAAAGAAAAAGATTCCCATCACCTCAAATTAATACAGTGCAGGCACCCATTGTTGGGTGGCAGTGCTGTTCCCATAGATATTGAAATTGATGATGATGAAACCTCTGTTGTTATTAGTGGGCCTAATGCAGGTGGAAAAACAGTTGCACTAAAAACTATTGGAGTTTTGTCATTAATGTCACAATCAGGAATACTTTTACCTTGTTCACCAGACTCAAAAATACCAATATTTAAAGATTACTTTGTTCATATTGGAGACGAGCAAAACATTGATAAATCTGAGTCGTCTTTTTCATCTCACATTTCAAATATAATTTTTACACTTCGCAACTGCAAAAAGGGGTCAATGGTTTTAATAGATGAAATTGTTTCTTCCACAGACCCTGACGAAGGATTAGCACTGGCATGTGCAATCATTGATTATTTAAGTAATAAAAATTGCAAAACAGTAATTACCACTCACATTAAAGGTTTAGTTGAGTATGGTAGCAGAAAAAAATGGTGCAAAAATTATAGTGTTAATTTTGATCTAGAAAAAAACATTCCCACCTACAAACTTATTGAAGGTATAGAAAGTAATAGCTTTGCAATTGAAACTTCAAAAAATTTAGGTTTACCTGAAGAAATTATCGTTAATGCTAAAAAAAATCTCAGTGATGATTATTTACAATATAAATCACTTATTAATGAACTAAATACTCAAAGAGAGGGTTTAAAAAAAATAAAAATAGATTTAGAAAAAAAAGAATCTCAATTTTTAAAAAAAGAAAAAGTTCTTAAAGAAAAAATTCAAAAATTAGATTTAGAAAAACAAAAAATTTTAGATGAACACCTATTAGAAAAAAAGAAAGAACTTGATAATTTTAAAAAAGAAATTAAATCAATTAGACAAGAAATAAATACATCGGGAGAAATAAAAGAGGCAAAGAAAAAAATAAAAAAAATTGAAAAAACTAACTTTAAATTGAATGGCTCAGATACATTAAAATATGAATATAGAGTTGGGGATTTTATGCAACTTGAAAATATTTCAAGTACAGCAAAATTAATTCAAATTAAATCTAAAAATATTGGAATATTTCAAATTGGCAACAGTATTATGGAGCTACCGTTAAGCAAAGTTTTGTCTGTAGTCAAAAATTATAAAAATAAAACGACAACTTCTTATAACACCAAAATTGATGCTTCTGATTATGAACTTGATCTAAGAGGTTTTGCTGTAATTGATGTTAAAGAAATTTTAGAAAAATTTCTTGATAATTCACTTCTAAGTAATGAAAAAAGTTGTCAAATATATCATGGAATTGGATCTAGAAGCATTGAAAATGAGGTACACAGAATTCTCAAAGAAACAAAATTTGTATCAAAGTTTTCAGCTCATAATGATAGAAAAGGTGTAACAGTAGTTAATTTTAAATAATTAAGATTTCTTTTAATTTTTCAGAAATTATTTTCTCTTCACCATCTCTTATATTAACCATAGATATATTCATATCTGCACCATATCCTCCATCTCCCAAATATATACTTGGGTTACCACTTTCTAGATTCCTTTTTAATCTATCTGGAGAAATGCCTTTCCAATCTTTAGAAAAATAAAAAATTACTTGAGGCCCTTCTCTTACTGTGCTTTCGTCTTCAACAACAATTTTAATACCTTCAATTTGACCTAATTGTTTTGCAATGTAATTTGCTTTTCTTTTCCATTCAGCCCAGACAGCATCTTGATCTGTATCCAAAAAAATTTTTAAAGCAGTTACAAGTCCAACAATACATTCCTTAGATACTTTCATGGGACGGCCAATCTTTGCTTTTACATCATCAAAACAGATTAAATTTTTTCTTGCTAAATTAATGTATTCTTTTTTTCCAATCATAAAGCCAGTATTTTGTGGTCCTCTAACTCCTTTTCCGCCACTAAATGAAACTAATGAAGCCCCTGCTTTGGTAAATTTATATAAATTTTCTAAAGGTGGTAATTTTGCTGATGCGTCAACAATTATTGGAATATTTTTTGAATTTGCAATATCTGATAATTTACTAAAATCAACTTTTTTTTCAAGGAAAGTTGCTTCAACATAAGCAATTGCAACTGTTTTATTATTTATTTTTTTTGATAGATCTTTTATGTCTTCAAATTCAATTAATTTTGCTCCTGTGGCCTCAAAAGAAGTGTCATAATGATTCCTGTGATATTTACTTATTAAAATTTGAAATTCATCTTTTTGATTAGGTATTTTATCAATTACAGATATGTCTTTTTTACAAATTACCGAAGCTGACATTAATACAATTGCAGAGGCACAGCCTGAAGTTATCAAAGCACTTTCAGCCAGGCACATTTTAGCTACTTGATCAGAACATTTATTGTGCAATTCTTCATAATTTATAAATGCATCAGAAGCCTGATTCATTGCTTCCAATACTTCGGGTTTCATTAGGCTTCCACCTAAATTTGTAAACCAACTTTTGCCATTAATAACAGTTTTTATATTTAAGTTTTTATATATCTCAGGTGTATGCATTTAGTCCTCTAAATAAATGTATTCAGATTTTAATTGTCCACAACCAGCGTTTATGTCTATTCCTTTTTCCATTCGTATTGTTGATGGTACACCAAAATTGCTAATTATTTTTCTAAACTTATCAATATTTTCAGATCCTGACCTTTCAAAATTTGATTTAATTGTTGGATTTACTGGAATAAGATTTAAATGACAGAGGAGCGGTCTTAATAGTTTTCCTAATTTATTTGCATGCTCTTCTGAATCATTCTGTCCACTTAATAATACATATTCAAAAAAAATTTTTCTGTTAGTTTTGCTAATATAATCCTTGCAAGTTTCTATCAAGTCCTCTAATGGATACTTTTTGTTAATTGGAACTGTTTCTGATCTAGTTTTATTATCTGGAGCATGAATTGATACTGCTAAATTTACCTGTATTTTTTCTTCGGCTAATTCTTGAATTTTTGGCAAGAGGCCTACAGTAGAAACTGTAATATTTCTTGCTCCTATATTTAAACCTTTTTGATCATTTAAAATTTTTATTGATTCAATAACTCTTGAATAATTTGCTAGCGGCTCACCCATTCCCATAAAAACAATATTTAAATTATTCTGATCTTTAATAATTTTTGGATCTTCTTTAAGTAATTCTTTTTTTACCTCAACAACCTGAGAAACTATTTCTCCAACAGTTAGTTGCCTAGAAAAACCTTGTTGTCCAGTTGCACAGAATTTACAATCTAGGGCGCATCCAACTTGAGATGAAATACAAACTGTTCTTCTTTTTCTTCTATGCCCATCTTCATCGTATCTCATCAGTACTGTTTCAATTAACTTATTGTCATGAAGTCTCCAAAGATATTTATCTGTACTTTTATCTTTAGATTTTTTTTTCACAACTAACTTTAAAGGACTAAATTCAAGTTCATTATTTAAAGACTTTTTTAATTTGTCAGGTATTGTTGAAATATCATTAAAATTGTCATAAAGGTCAACATACATCGACCTCCAAATTTGATCAGCCCTATAAGGTTTTTCTCCTTTATCTAAAATAAACTTTTTAAGGTTTTCTTTATTTTTTTCAAAAATAGAATTCATATATTTAAATTTGTCTGTTAATATTCAACTATGATCAAAGTGATAGTAAATATTTTAGATTAGCATGGTAGAAAAAACTATAGATACAAACCATAATTCAAATAAAATAAGCTCCTCTGAAAATAATATAATTAATTTTGAAGCCCCTGTTTTAGAAGCAAAAAACTTAAATGTTCACTACGGAAAAGTTCTAGCAGTAAAAAATGTTAGTATTCAGGTTCCTAAAAATAATGTAGTTTCTTTGATAGGGCCATCTGGTTGTGGAAAAAGTACTCTCATACGCTGTTTTAATAGAATGAATGACACTATTAGAATAGCTAAGATTGATGGCACTATTACCTATAATTCACAAGATATATATGAGCTGGATCCTGCAGAAGTCAGGTACAGAATTGGAATGGTCTTTCAAAAGCCTAATCCATTTCCAAAATCAATATATGAGAATGTTGCATTTGGGCCAAAAGTTAATGGAGTTAAAGAAAATCTAGATGAAATAGTTGAGTCATCTCTCAAAAAGGCTGATCTATGGAAAGAAGTTAAAGATAGGCTTAAAGAAAATGCCTATGGCCTATCAGGTGGTCAGCAACAAAGGCTCTGTATTGCAAGATCATTAGCAGTAAATCCTGAAGTAATTTTGATGGATGAGCCTTGCTCAGCCCTGGACCCAATATCAACAGATAGGATTGAAGAATTAATAAAAGATTTATCTAAGTCCATGACGATCTTAATTGTTACTCACAATATGCAACAAGCAATCAGAGTTTCTAATTATGCTGCATGTATGATGGCTGGAGAAGAAAGAATTGGTGAGTTAATAGAATACGGAGAAGTTGATCAAATTTTTGGAAATCCTATTGATAAGAGAACCGAAAACTACGTTACAGGTAGAATTGGTTAAAAAGGTACATAAAATATGGATGATTACAGAGGTAGAAAATCACTAGATCTTGAATTACTGGATGTAGAAACCAAAATTAATGTTTTATATAGATTAGTAAATACAGCTTTCATAGAAAGTATGGATGCTTTTTATGAAAAAGATTTATCTTTATCAAAAAAAATTATTGAGGAAGATAAAAAAATAAATGAATTATCAAGTGACATCGAAAATCTAGCGATAAATGTTATTAGAAACCAAACTCCAGTTGCTACTGATATCAGGAAATTAACTTCTCATATATTTGTTGCTCAAGAACTAGAAAGAATTGGTGATTATTTAAGAGGTATTTCAAGAATAAATACCAAGATTGGAAAAGAGCCTTTTATTACCAAATTCGAAAAAATCCCTAAGATGGAAAAGGTAGCAAAAGAAATGCTTAAAATGAGCATGAAGTCATATTTGAATGAGAAAGAAGCTGATGGAGCTGTAGAGACCTCAAAAGAAATATTTTCTAGAGATGATGAAATTGATAATCTCAATACCCAAGTTCAACAAGATCTAATCAAAAGGATGTCAAAAAATTCAAAAATTGTTAAACAGGGCACTTACATAATATGGGTTGCTCATAACTTAGAAAGGATTTCTGACAGGTCTACAAATATTGCGGAAAGAACTCTGTATGTTTTAACTGGAGATTCATCATCATTGATTGATCATGACCTTGATGAATAAATTTCAAATTTTTTATAAATATTATTCTTAATATTTAAATTCACATTTTTATTTGGCTTTATTTTTTTTAATGACCTATGCACAGTCCTTATGCTTACATTATATTTTTTGGCTATCTGTTGATTTGACAGTCCATTTGACCTGTCTTCAATAATGTTCTCATCTCTATTATTTTTTTCTAAATTACGTACAAATGAAGGGTCGTCGTAAATACATATTTGAATCGGACAATTCAAACATGATGAACTGAATCTGCACCCAGAATCTTTAAAATTCACTTCGTCATTATTTAAATTTAATTTACTTAACATAATATTAATAGAACTTTTGTTCTAATAATATAGAACATATGTTCTTAATGTCAACTACCTTTTTTTTAAAGAAAAATTATAATTGTGGTATGAATGCTGAAATTGTAGCTATAGGTTCTGAATTGTTATTAGGTCAAATTGTTGATTCAAATTCTGCATGGATCTCAAAAAGGCTTGCTGAGAACGGAATTAATTTATTTTATAAAACAATAGTTGGAGACAATCCTGAAAGAATGGATTATATATTGTCAAAGTCATTGTCTAGGGCAGATATTGTAATCACGTGTGGAGGAATAGGGCCAACAAAAGACGATATTACTAGAGACATTGTTGCAAAAGTTGTTGGAAAAAAATTGGTTCCCGACCAAGAATCACTTGATCACATAAATAATAGATTCCGAAAAAGAGGGATGATACCAACTAAAAATAATGATAGACAAGCACATTTCCCAGAAGGCTCAATTATAGTTAAAAATCCTAATGGAACTGCTCCATCATTTATTGTTGAAAAAGATAACAAATGTATAATTTCACTGCCTGGAGTTCCTTTTGAAATGAAATGGTTAATTGATAATGAAATTATTCCTTATTTGGTAAAAAAATATAATCTTGAGGAAATTATTCACTACAAAGTCCTTAAAACAATTGATCTTGGAGAAAGCAATGTTGATGATCTTATTGGAAAAATAATGGAGACATCAAAAAACCCAACTGTCGGAGTGCTTGCTCACCCTGGTCAAGTTGATGTCAGAATTGCTGCGAAGGCAAAAAATAAACAAGAAGCAACAAAGTTAATATCGCCTGTTAAAAAAGAAATTGAAAAACTGTTAGGTAAAAATATTTTTGGAGAAGACGAGGACACCTTAGAAAAAGTAGTTGCAGAATTATTAATTCAAAATAACCAAACGATTTCAGTATTTGAAAATATTTCAAGTGGGGTGATTTCTAACTCAATTAAAGATTTTGCAAAAAATAATTTTAATATTGGATTAACTTCCGGAGATAAAAATATTCATAAATTTTTAAAAAAATATGATTTAAATATTGTTGATAAATCACCAGAAGAAGTATGTCTTGAACTTGCAAAATTTATAAAAACACTTTCGTCTTCTGACATTGGTTTTGCGTACTATGGAATAACAAATGGAGATGAAAATGTTCAAAACTTAGGACAAGGAGAAAGTTATTTCGCAATTTTTGATGGTACAAGCAATAAAACAAAGCATGTTCGTTCTGCAGGGATTGGTATTCCAGACAAAAGAAGGGCTATAATGAGTTCATTAAGCTTAATTAGAAATTTTTTAAAATGATGAAATCACTTTCAGCAATTCAATTAGGAAATAAACCAGAACTTATTGTAGATGAAATAGATATTGCTGATCCAGTAGGAAACCAAGTAATGATAAAACTTATTTCCAGTGGAATATGCCATTCTCAGCTACATCAAATGCACGACAAAAACCTTCCTAAACCTTTTTTGCTAGGGCATGAAGCAACAGGTGTGGTATTGAAAACCGGGCCCGACTGTAATTACGTTCAAGAAGGTGATCATGTTATTGCTACTTGGGTTAGAAGAAATCCAATTAAAGGAAGATACCTTCCAGACTTAAAGGGCGTGAGTTATCAGGAAAAAAAATTAAACTGCAGGATTACATTTACTTGGTCAGAAATAATAATGAGCGAAGATGAATATGTTGTTAAAATACCAAAAAAATATGCCTCCCCAGAATCTTGTATTGTTGGATGTTCAATTCTAACTGGTGCTGGTGCCGTAAAAAATACTGCAAGAGTCAAACCTGGAGAAACTGTAGCTATTTTTGGTGTTGGTGGGATCGGTCTAGCTGCCGTAAAAATGGCTTCTTTATTAAAGGCTTCAAAAATAATTGCTATAGATATAGATAAAGAAAAATTAGAATTTTCAAAACAATTTGGTGCAACTCATACTATCAATTCATTAGAAAATAACCCAATAAATGAAATCTTTGATCTCACTAATGGCGGAGTGGATTATGCATTTGATGCTATTGGAAAAAAAATTACAATGAATCAAATTTTTGAAGCTGTAAAACAAGGAGGGTCTGGGGCAGATAATACTGGTGGCACATCAATATTAATTGGTATACCTGAATCCCCTGAAATAACTTTAGATGCAAACCAAATTTTATTAACACAAAAAACATTTAAAGGTAGCTTAGGAGCGACTTACCCGGAAAAAGATTTTATTTACTTTTTAGAGATGTATAAAAAAGGTGAATTTCCAATAAATAAAATGATTAGTAAGTCATTTAATTTGTCAGAAATTAATGAAGCATGTCACAAATTAGAAAGTGGTGAAATAACAGGAAGATCGATTATCAAATTCTAATGAATTTAGATTTTGATTACCAAAAGACTATAAATAATCTTGAAAAAAGATTTAATTTTGAAAAAAAGGAAGATAGTGAATTTGATTTTTTCAAAATAGATAGAAGCTTGAAATTAATGGATCTTCTTGAGTCTCCAAATAAATCAAATGCACTAACTATTCATATTGCTGGAACAAATGGAAAAGGTAGTGTTTCTTCATTATTATCATCAATATTGTCACTAAAATATAAAGTTGGATTATATTCATCACCTCATTTATACCAATATACTGAAAGAATAAAAATTAATAACAAAGATATTTCTAAAAAAGATTTTTCAAAAATATATAACTTTATTGAAAAAAGGATACTTGAATATGAAAAAATTTCTGGAAAAGCCTTTTCATTTTTTGAAGTCTTGACTGCAATGAGCTTTATTTATTTTAAAAAAAATAAAGTCGACATAAATGTAATTGAAACTGGCATCGGGGGAACATACGATACTACTAATGTTGTAAAATCTGATATTCAAGTTATTACGCCAATTGGTTATGACCATCAAAATGTATTAGGTGACACTATAAAATCAATCTCAGAAAATAAAGCTGGAATTATTAAAGAAAATTCAACTGTTATAACTTCAAATCAGATAAAAGAAGCTTTAGAAATAATTAATAAAAAATCATCTGAAAAAAAATCAAAATTAATTGTGCTTAATTATTCTTTAAAATCAAAACCTTCAATAAAAGACTTAAAGTTAAATACTTTAATTGAGGTAGGCGGGAATGAGTATAATGTTTCTTCAAATTCAATTGGAAGGCATTACATAGATAATGTGGCTTTAACAATTAATACATTGAATCATATTGATAAGTTTGAAATAACAAAGTTTCAAATTGAAAAAGGTATAAGAAATAATGTATGGCCATGTAGAGGAAATATGAAAAAATTTAAAGGCAGAATTTTTTTTATTGACGGTGCACATAACGAAAATGGATTTAATAAGCTTGAATTATCAATTGAAGAATTTCTAAATAAAAATTTTACTTTGATATTTGGTTCAAATAAAAACCACGATATAAAACCAGTTATCAATTTAATCAAAAAATTTAAATGCAGAACAATATTATCTCAATCAAGTCATCCTAAGTCAGAAAATATAGAAAACATAGAAAAAAAACTTAAATATAATAGAATTGATTATATTAAATCAAAAAATTCTAAAGAGGCTTTAAATATTTCCTTAGAAGAATCAAAGATTAATGAAACTATTATTACTGCAGGCTCAATATTTATTGCTGCAGAGATAAGTGAGCTAATTAATAATGACTGATTATAAAAAAAGAGTAGTAATTACGGGGATGGGAGTTATTTCTTGTGTTGGCAACACAGTTAATGAATTTTGGGATTCTCTATTAAATGGAAAATCTGGAATTGATTATTTAAAGCAACTAAATACTGACAACTATTCTTGTAAAATTGGCGGTGAAATAAAAAATTTTGACCCTCTAAATTACATGGACAAAAAGGAATCAAAAAGGCTTGCTAAAAACTCTCAGTTTGCTGTTGCTGCATCAATGGAGGCCATATCCGGTGCAGAATTAGATTTATCGAACACAGACAGATTAAGTATGGGCGCCTTAATTGGAAGTGGTTCAGGGGGCACAATCCCTGAAACAGAAAAAGAAACTCTTCAAATGCACGATAAAAATAGAAATACTATTAGTCCAATATATGTTCCAAAAATGCTACCAAACATGGCTGCTTCAAGTGTAAGCAGGATATTTAATTTAGAAGGATATTCAAATGCTGTTTCAACAGCTTGTGCTGCTGGTACTCAAGCAATTGGAGAAGCTTATGAGGTTATTCTTAGAGGTGACGCCGATATCATGATTGCTGGTGGATCTGAAGCACCTTTTTGTGAAACAACTTTAGGTGGGTTCTGTAATATGCACGCTCTCACATCAAGTAATGAGGACCCAAAAACCGCAAGTAAACCATTTGATAAAAATAGAGATGGCTTTGTTCCTTCTGAAGGAAGTGCTGTACTAGTACTAGAAAAATTAGAAAATGCTATTAATAGAGGAAAAGAACCAATTGCTGAAATTGTTGGATATTCATGTACCTCAGATGCATATCATTTAGTTCAGCCTCAACCTGAAGGTAAAGGTGCGACAAATGCAATGAATAAAGCTCTTTCAAAAGCAAATATAAATTTTAAAGAAATAAATTATATTAATGCCCACGGAACATCAACTCCAGCCAATGATAAGGCTGAAACACTAGCTATTAAAAATGTATTTAATGATCACGCATATAATTTAAAAATTAATTCTACCAAATCTATTATTGGGCATTCTTCTGGTGCTGCAGGAGCTATGGAAGCAATTGCTTGTGCAAAATCTATTTCGGAACAAAGAATTCACGGAACGATTAATTATAATACTCCTGACCCAGAATGTGATTTGGATTACAATCCAAACAAATCTACTGATTATGAAATAAATTATGCATTATCTAACAGTTTCGGTTTTGGCGGACACAATTCTTGCATCATATTATCGAAATTTTCATAAATAAGTAGACTAATTTTTGGTCAGATTATATTCTGAAATTATGACTGAAAAATCCTTCGTTCATTTACATAATCATTCAGAGTTCAGCTTCATTGATGGAAGCTCCCTTCTTGATTCAATGGCATCTATTTGTAATAACTTAGGGATGCCAGCAATTGCATTGACAGATCACGGCAACATGTATGGTGCTATAGATTTTTACAATGCCTGTAAAACTAAAAATATAAAACCAATAATTGGTTGTGAATTTTACATTGCTCCTAAAAGCAGATTTGACAAAGATCCAAGTTATTCTTATGACCACTTAACAGTTATTGCAAAAAACAACCTTGGATACTCAAACTTAATAAAGTTGGTCTCAAAAGGTAATTTAGAAGGATTTTATTACAGGCCAAGAATTGATAAAGAAATTCTTAAAGAACATTCTGAAGGCCTCATTGTTTTATCTGGATGTCCATCTGCAGAGCTTTTTAAAAAAATTGTTTCGGGTGATGAAAAATCTATTATGGATACTATTGATTGGTACAAAGAAGTTTTTGGGGATGATTATTACCTCGAAATAATGAGGCATGAGCATGTAGATAATCAAGAAAAAGTTAATCAATGGATTATAAATAACTACAAGCAATTGAACGTAAAAATTGTTGCCACAAATGACAATCATTATGAAACTAAGGATGACTACGAAAAAGAAATATTATTAAAAAATGTTAGATCAGGAAGTTCGAATCCAAGATCAGATATTTTAGAAGATAATAGTTATTACATTGCAAGCCCAGAAGAAATGAGAGAGAAATTTAAAGATGTCCCTGAAGCTTGTGATAATACACTAGAAATTGCGGACAAATGTAACATTGAAATAGACTTCTCTGGAACTATGATTCCTGAGTTTAAAAGTCCAGAGAATAAAGATTCCTTTTCGTATTTAAAAGAGTTATGTGAAGAAGGCTTAATTAGGAAATTTCCTGAAGCTAGTGAAGAAATCACTGACAGACTAAATTATGAACTATCTGTTATTAAGGAAACTGATTTTGCAGATTATTTTCTAGTTGTGTGGGATATATTCAAATTTGTTAACAGTAAAAAAATATTAACCACTTTGAGAGGAAGTGCTACAGCAAGTTTAGTATTGTACTGTCTCGATATTACAAAGATTGATCCTGTAAAAAACACTTTAGTTTTCGAAAGGTTTCTAAATATTGAAAGAAAAGAAATGCCTGATATTGATATTGATTTCCAAGATGACAGGAGAAAAGAAGTATTAGAATATTGCACCGAAAAGTATGGTTATGATCACATTGCTCAAATAATTGCATTCAGCAAAATAAAAGCCAAAGGATCATTGAGAGATGCTGGCAGAGTAATGAATCTCCCTCTAGCATTTGTTGATAAAGTTGCCAAATTAGTTCCTAATAGAGACCCTCTGAATCCTACTTCAGACATGACCCTTGAGAAAGCATTGAATTTAAGTCCTGAACTAAGAAGAGAATATGATTCAAATGAAGATGTAAGAAATCTTTTTGAAGGAGCTATGAAGATTGAAGGTTCTGTCAGGAATATTCAAACTCATGCAGCTGGAGTAATAATTTCAAAAGACCCATTAGATAATTCAGTGCCTATACAACGACCGCCAGTAAGTGATGACGATGCACCTCCTTTAACTCAATATGAAATGTTTGCTCTAGCTGATCTTGGATTATTAAAAATGGATTTCTTAGGATTATCAAACCTTACAATTATTGACCAAACTATCAAAATGATTCTGAAAAAAACTGGAGAAGCTATCGACTTGGATACAATTCCAAAAGATGATTCTAAAACCTTTGAATTATTAAGTCAGGGAAAAACTTCTGGTGTGTT
>Ga0208130_1000246_pt1 | contig 29333 bp, 29 predicted proteins | sample ETNtaG_31_FD_185771 | JGI IMG/M metagenome (GOLD analysis project Ga0208130, IMG submission 185771) | Marine microbial and viral communities from oxygen minimum zone, Eastern Pacific Ocean - ETNP201310SV78 (SPAdes) (version 2) | ecosystem: Environmental > Aquatic > Marine > Oceanic ... | reverse complement strand
CTCGTCAAATGTAGATTCCCTGTCAGCAGAACTCATTATTTCTTGTCGAATTATGTCGTCACTCACAGTCACAAGCGCTAATGCCTGAGCGCCCTCTGCTTGCGAGAGAGAATATAGACCTGCTATTTCCATTTCAACACCGAGAATTCCACGCCTCGTTAACTTAGAAAACAGTTCGGGGTCAGGTCCATAAAATAAATCGCTGGTAAATACAGGTCCAACAGCCATTGATATTCCTGCGTCATTTGCAACGTTTACTGCCGAATATAGCATGTCCCAATCCGCTACCGAAGGAAGAGTTAAGCCATCATTAAGCGTCTCAATTGCAGCAGAGTCAGTTCCAGCAGCCGAGGCACAAATAAGGTCACCCAAACGAACAGATTCACTCAATCCCCCGCAACTACCAACTCGTATCAATTTCTTGACTCCAAAAAATCTGATCAACTCCGTGTAGTAGATCAATGCAGAAGGAACTCCCATCCCGACAGATTGAACAGAGACAGGTACCCCATTGAATTCTCCCGTAAATCCTTCAGCGCCTCTCACAGAATTAACTAACTTGATGTTTGTGAGATAATTCTCAGCTATAAATCTTGCTCTTTTGGGATCTCCAGGTAGGAGAACCGTAGGTGCATAATCACCATAAACACCTTCAAGATGAGGTGTAGGTCCAGACTCCATAATTCTCCTTACTTTCGCTTATTTCTTTACAAACCTAGCGTTATGGTTAACAAGTGTCATATGATTTCGCCTAATCTTTTCCCTGCTAAGCGAACATCATTTCTTCTAACTGTTGCTCCTATCTGATCCAGATAGTTAAGCAGCGGAAGCACATATTTTCTCGTGCTATCTAAAGCTATGCGAACCTCCCCAACAGTTACTCCTTCCGGATTTTCGTTCAATAACACTTGTATTCTTCTCGCTGCACTTGTGACTGCATTTTGTGAAAAGAAAATCCCGTTCTGTTCAATAATTAACCCGCGACGCACTAATTCTCGTAATTCTCTCGGATCTACACCATTTGCATCCGGTGGTTTGAAAAGGTCGGTCTCCAATTGGTGCAAATAAGGGTGGTCTGACAGATTATCTGCCCCCTCCATTCGCAGGTATTTACCCTCAATAAAAACTCCTTCTAGTAGGCCTATTGCAGCTCGTTCAAATTGATCAAGTGATGTTATATCAAGACCTAAATTACCGGCAGTTAGTAGCCTTTGAGATAAATTAGCAATCATGTCTTCAAGACAGAGCGGATCAACAATCCAACCAGGTACATTTTCCTTTCTGCGCACTCCAGTTAGTGACTCAAGATGAGATGGCGTTATCCATTTATGTTCACTGATTATTCTGTCTATTGAGCTATTAGGCTTTGCTTCTGCTGCTCGCAGTATGGGATCGGGATCCAGTATTATCGCACCGCCTATAGTCTCATTTCTTCCACTCTCACGGAGAATAAGCCGATCGCCTAGCATAAGAGGCAACTTCTCTTCCATATACACACGAATCAAACCCTTGCTTCCTGCAGGGATTACTTCATCGCCGAGCACTCGAACCTTTACGAATTCTTCTTTTGTTCCTATATATGCCAGATAAGCGCCACGACGCGAGACCTCATGTTCAATACGTGGAAGTACATCTAACTCAGCATCAAATGTTGATGTAAGGAACCATTGTCCAGGATTAGTGATAACACTTCCTCTTCCAATGCTTCGGTGATCAATATTAGATAAGTTAATAGCAACACGGGACCCTGGACTTGTATTTGAAATTTGTTCATCATGAGACTGAAGAGAACGGATTTTTGTCACAAAGTTTTGTGGATTTATAACAATTTCATCATCAACTTTAAGTGACCCACCCGTAAGAGTTCCTGTCACGACTGTTCCGGAGCCCCTTACTGTAAATACTCTGTCAATCCAAAGACGAGGCCTGTCATTATCCTTTGCGACAGGGGTACCCTCCAACATATTTTCTAATTCGGTTATTAATAGATCAATACCTAATCCTGTGATGCTGTCAACTGGAATAATTGGTGCACTCTCAAGAAAAGTGCCTTTCAAGTGGTCTTTGATTTCAAGTTCAACAATTTCTCGGAAGTCATCATCTACTAAAGAAATCTTGGTGAGAGCAATCAATCCTCTTTCCACTCCCAGCAGATTTAATATGCGAAGATGTTCTTCAGATTGGGGTTTCCACCCTTCGGTGCTATCAACAACGAAAAGGCACCCATCAACTGCTCCAACACCTGCCAGCATATTTTTTAAAAATCTTTCATGACCTGGAACATCAATAAATGAAACGAAGCCGTTATTTCTTCTATTAGCTTTAGCGAAACCTAGGTCAATAGTTAGTCCCCTCCGCTTTTCCTCCGCCCATCGATCTGGGTCAACTCCGGTTAAGGCGTTCACCAAGGTAGATTTCCCATGATCAACATGACCGGCTGTACAAATAACGTGCTTGTTCACAATCCTAGAGAATCTGCTTTAATGATGATTTCACTTGTTCGTCTAAAGAAGGATGAATTGTTCTTAAATCAAGAAGAGTCTTTCCGTCTTCGACTCGCGCAATAATTGGCAAATTCTTTGCTGTTCCTTTTCGGAGTTCCTTCGAAATATCATGATCTATTTCGATACCAAACGATGGGATTTTGACGTCAGGAAGTGTTCCTCCACCGGGTACGGAATTGAGCGCAACAGGAGCTCCAATATCAAAATTTTCAGCTCTACCTTGAAGTTCATCTTCAGTTGTCAAAGCCATTTTCCAAAATGGGATCTCAGTCCATTTACGATTGAGATACTTATAGCAAAGCTCTTGAAGAGATGAGAGGACTAAAGAACCAGGTCTGACTGCTCTTGCAAAAGGGTGGTTAAGACACCTTTCTATAAGATCTGCTTTCCCAGCTATAATTCCAGCTTGCGGCCCCCCTAGTAACTTATCTGATGAAAAAGTAACAATGTCAGCTCCTTGAGCGAGTGTTTGTCGAGCGGCTGGTTCTCCAATAAGCCAGTTGGGAGGGCCATTTTCAAGCCAAAAACAATTTTCGTCCAATAATCCTGATCCGATATCTGCAACAAGAGGCACATCAAGGTCAGCCAGATCTCTGATTCCAGCAGATTCTGTGAAACCAACAATCTTATAATTTGATTGATGGATTTTCATAATCATTGAAACGTCGCGATGAGCGTTAATAGATCTTTCGTAGTCTTCTCGCCGTGTCTTATTCGTTGTCCCTACTTCAACCAGATACGCACCTGATAATTCAAGAACATCTGGAACCCGAAAACCTCCTCCTATTTCTACCATTTCTCCTCTAGAAATTGCCACACCTTTTTCATGCGCTAAAGCAGAAAGGATAAGAAGCACAGCTGATGAACAGTTGTTTACAACCATCGCTGCCTCTGTCTCGCATAAATTCGCAAATAATTGACCTAAATATTCTTGTCGAGATCCTCGGGATCCCGAGTTTAAATCAAGCTCGAGATTTACTGGACTGCCAGAGAAAGTTGTCGGCCAGCATGCGCGACCAAGGTTTGTATGCAAAAGTACTCCAGTTGCATTAACGACTTCCTGCAGGGCTAATTTCCTAAGAATTCCAACCCGTTCATCTAAATTGTTCCATTTCCCCTCATTAATCGCTTTTCTTACTTCATCTACAAGAAGAGGGCGAGGTATCCCAGAGTTGGAATGGGCTTCTACTAATTCGTTTACAGAAGGAGGATAATTATCCATACATTGACTCTACGACGATTCAGCCTATTTTTTCATAAAAGAATTTAATGAAGACTAAAAAATAACCCAATCGCAACTTCAGTCAAACATCAAGAAACTGCTCGTAGAATAAAATAATGCCGCTTCTTTTTCTACTTTTCATAATTGTTCCGATCGCTGAACTATATGTGATTATTAAAGTTGCTCAGAACACAGGAGTTTTTAATTCGATCCTCCTATTAATACTGGTGAGCTTCATAGGAGCTTGGCTAGTCCGGGCACAGGGAATAGGAATAATTCGAAAGATTAAATCCCAACTAACTATGGGCCAAATACCAAACAAAGAGTTAGTTGATGGTGGATTAGTTCTTTTTGCCGGGGCCTTAATGTTAACTCCCGGATTCTTAACTGATGCTTTGGGCCTGTTATTACTATTCCCATTAACAAGACCTATCTTTCGGGGCCTTATCACTAGTAGGTTTAAACAAAAGACTTTAATATTTGGTCAATCAAATCAGAACGAGAACAAAAAAAATAATTCTCGCAATTCTTTCTTCTTCTATCGGAATGATCAAGGTAGAATTATAGATCAACAAGCTGAAGATAACGGCGAAGATTATCCCCCCGAATCATAAGATGACTAGAAAGGTCACAACGGTTTTTAATCATGGAAGAAGCTAAGGAAGAAGGACCGGAGCCGATAGTTCCTGGAGTTGCAAGAGCTTTAAGCCCTTTGGTGCGAAGAATTCTTGCATTAAATCCCAGCCCTATAAGGTCTTACGGAACTAATACGTACCTCATAGGTATTGATGAGATTGTTGTTATCGATCCTGGGCCAGAAAACAGCGCCCATTTGGACTCCGTCATAGGTTGCGGTGGAGATCGAATCAAATGGGTTACCAGTACCTGCTCCGATCCAGAGCACGCAGGGGCAATTGATGCTCTCATTGAACGCACCGGTGCCGAGAAATTAACTCCTCAAGATGGTGACACAATTTTGGGAACTGAGTTCAGAATCACTATCCACGATATGGAAGGCCCAGTTACTGATCACAAGTCCTTTTTATTAGAAGAGGAAAGAACATTAATATGTGGAAAACTAGTTTCAGCCGATGAATCAATCCCTCTAATCTCCAGTTCTTCGGACCTTTCGGCTTACCATCAGAGTTTCCAAAAGACACAAAAGATGCGATTAAAGAAGTTTGCACCAGCTTTTGGTCACGTGATTGAAGACCCTAGGAAAGCTATATCCTCAGCTATTCAATCCTTCGATAAGACAGATCAAGATATCTTGAAAGCGCTGAAGAAAGGTGCCAAGACTCCAACTGAAATCGCCACCGCAAGCGCTTCAAAGGGCTCAAACACGGAAGATATCGAGAAACTAGCTGAATCAGTGCAAGTTCATCTGACAAAGCTCGCTGAAGAAAAATCAGTCAAGCACCTGAAAGCCGGATGGGCGATTCGTTAATTATTTGAGATCGTTACCGAAGTCTCCAAGGTACCATGAGCCGTGCAATCTATTGGATTGACCTTTGGAACTGCAGCAAGTACCTCGTCAACAATTAAATTTAATGATTCCGCAGCATGTCCTTCTCCGAGAATTACAGGTACTCCGCTATCAGAGCCGTTACTTACGAATGGATCAATTGGAATCGAGCCGAGTAAAGGAACACCAAGTTCTTGCGCAAGCTTTTCTCCGCCTCCTGTTCCAAAGATCTCATAGTAGTTCCCTTCTTCATTAATAAAAGCAGACATATTCTCAATAACTCCAGCAATTCGTAGATAGTAACTTTGTGCCATGCTAGCCACTCTTGTTGCTACTGTCTGTACTGTTTTTGAGGGTGTGGTCACAACGATCATGTCTGATCTTGGAAGCATTTTTGCCAATCCCATTTGAACGTCACCAGTCCCTGGAGGCATATCAATCACAAGGTAATCCATATCTCCCCATTCAACGTCTTCAAGAAAATGGCGAACAGCGCGATTCAAAATTAAGCCCCGCCAATTAAGCGATGCTTTGTTTTCATCAACTAAAAACCCCATTGAGATAATCTTCAACGTGCCAGTGCCCACATTCTTGATTAAGGGGACAATCTTTTTCGTTTCTTCATTACCAGCTAGCCTTCCATCAACGCCAAGCATTTGTGGAATAGAAAACCCCCAAATATCAGCATCAAGAACACCAACTGTTAAACCTCTTGCAGCTAATCCAGTAGCAATATTTGCAGTTACTGAAGATTTACCGACGCCACCTTTCCCTGATGCAATCATAATTGACTTCGTTGTCCGAGGAATTTGGGTCACAACATCCTCTTGCGACAAATTAAATCGCGCACGATCCATTGTCTGTGCACGTTCCTCGTCTGTTAATTCAGTCCACTCAATCTTCACACTTGTAATTTCCAAGATATTCTTCATTCTTAACCGAACATCCTTTTGAATTTGGGCTTTAAGAGGACACCCTGCGGTGGTCAGCGCAATCGTTATATGCAGGTCACCGGTCTTTTTGAAGTCAACTTCTTTAACCATTCCTAGATCAACAATGTCCGAGCCAAGTTCTGGGTCTACGACTCCTCGTAGCTGATTTATAACTTTTTCTTTGATTTCAAGATCGGACTGATCTACACCCATGTAAAAATCATACAAAGTTTTTTGGCACAACCCTTTTCTCTCTGCCTTGGTTTCTTGTAAAATGAGACCAAGCTAATAAATGGAGTTAGAAGTGATAACACTTACAGAGTCTGCGACTACAAAAGTAGATGAGTTAATTAAAGACGAGGGTGAAGACAATCTGGCGCTTCGCGTAGCGGTAAGGCCAGGCGGATGCTCAGGTTTTAGCTATGAAATGTATTTTGATTCAGACATAGCCGATGATGATGAGACAATAAGCTTTGGCCCTATACGAGTTGTTGTTGACCCTTCTAGTTCAATGCTTCTCCAGGGCGCCACGCTTGACTACAAAGACGGTCTTGATCAGTCGGGCTTCAGCATTGATAACCCAAATGCTCAAAAGACCTGCGGGTGTGGACAAAGCTTCAGCTGATTAAGGATAAAGCGTTCTCCATTTCAAGCTTGTCAAACATGTAATCGAGTCGTTCTAGAACTCTGTTTTTGCTATTAGCTACTATCAAACTTGGCTCAAAAGTCATTCCATAGTCTTTTATCACTGGCGATAATAAACTCTGAAAGTTATTTGCTTCAGCTATTTTCTCAGGGTTAGTGTACACCTCAGCATGTATAACATTGAGGGCGTCAGTGCTCTCTCCAAGAAGCTCCATTAGTATTTCTAGAGAAGGGCCGCAAATACTTGTCTGGCAAAAACCTGGTGTAGAAACTAGAAGAATAGTTGGTAAAGAATTTGAGAGTGCTTCTTCAATAGCCACGTAGTGGTATGGACAAGGATCAAATCGGGTGCAAATTTCAGAGAAATTCAAGGGATTATCAAAAGTAGGTATTTCTGTTCTGCGCAATGAGTCGCCAACTTGGACTAGGTCAACATCGTCTTTACCTGAAACTATAAAAGAAAGCGATTGAGGAGTCTCATCCATCACGTAAGTCACTTTATGAAGCCCTACTTCGTTTGATTCAAAGAACATAGGAAAATACGGTGTCGGAATTCCTTCACTGAACTGGTTTAATTCAAGGTCAAGTGACTTTCCTGACGGGAATTGCAAAGTGATTGGAATCGAGTTTGGGACATCGTTTACTATCGGAATTCCCTCAGACCCATAAAGCAAAAAAGGCGCTCGCTGAGGCGCTCCTTTAATGATTGTTGATGGGCTAATAAGACCATCAGCAAAACCACTTTTCAAATAGCGCAGGCTACTAATTGAAGTGGTCTCAGGGTTCACAATATTTTGAGAACATGCTACTGAAAGAGCCATAGTTCCAGTACCTAATAGAAATAACCTTCGAGAAAAAGCTCTGCTGTCACCGTTTATGCTCTTGGGAAACATTACTAAATCCTACTACCCCCTCATAAGAGTTTGTTAGAGTCTCTTCGTTCATCAATAAGTACAGGTATCCTGAAGACATGGCAAAGCCAATTGGACCATACTCTCCAATACTGCAGGCAGGAGAATGGTTTATCACATCTGGGCAAATAGGTTTGCATGATGGTGAATTAGTTTCTGGTGGACTTGAAGTTGAATTAGCTCAGATATTTCAGAACCTTAAAGCCCTCCTAGCTGTCGAAGGCCTAACACTACAAAACATTGTTAAGACGACTGTCTTCCTCGTTGATATCAATGACTACCAGCTCATGAATACCATCTACATGCAAGAATTTGGTTCGCATCGGCCTACGCGTTCTGCTGTCGCTGTCGCCGCCTTGCCGCTTGGAGCAGTTGTGGAGATTGAAGCTTGGGCTAGAATAGAAATAGATGATCAAACAGTTAGCAATGCATAGGACAAATTCATGATTGGAACGATAGTCATTATTATCTTGCTAATTGTTATTGTGCCAGTTTCTATTATTATGACTGGATTATTGTTTAGCGGGTTACTAGGAACTGTCTTACAAAAAGAAGTAGATACAGAAAACCAAGGAACTGAACTGTACGACTTAAGTCAAAAAGATTTCTACCAGAAACCTAGTAGCTGAAGTCTTTCCTTAAATTTCTATTCAGCTTTGGTTAAGAACCCCATCTGGATTGACCAAAGCTGTATCCCACAGAACGGATTGTTTGGATCAATCCTGCATACTCCTCACCTAACTTTGACCGGAGTCTTCTAACGTGAACATCTACTGTTCGAGCCCCGCCAAAATAGTCATACCCCCATACACGTGATAACAATGTCTCTCTACTAAAAACTTTTCCAGGGTGTGAAACTAAAAATTTCAACAACTCGTATTCCATGTAGGTTAAATCAAGAGGACGTCCGCTGACAGCAGCTTGATATGTTTCAAGATTTAAGATCAGGTCACCATGAGTTAAGACTTCACCTCGACTATCAACACCTTGTGACCAGAAAAGATGCTTTAATCGAGCTTCTAATTCCTGATGCCGGAAAGGGGTTAAAATAAAATCATCAAACAATTCATCTCTAAGTTCTAATTGACCTAATTGTGTAGCATTCAAGAGAATTAAGATACCTTGCTGAGGCTTTGATTTCTTTCGTAAGGACCTAGCAAAGGCAAAAGCATCGTTAGGTTCCTCATCAGCAACAATAACTGCCCCTGCCCAATCCTGATCCATTAACTGTTCATCAGCAATTGCTGAATTAGCAACCGCTTTCCACGAAAAGCCCGCAAGGTCAAGTGATTGAGCTAGCTCGGGAGGAGGTGGGTCTGGGTAAACAAGCAAAGGGGACATGAGTTCAAATCTTCTGGGTATGTTTTATTTTTTGATTTTTCGAAAGTTGTATATGCATAGACCTATTTGAGTTTATTTCCTATTTCGCGTCACCACACTGGCAAGTATTGTTCAAGCTCGAACGGTGTGACTCGTCCCTGATAGAGTTCCCACTCAGACCTCTTGTTTCTTAGGAACCATTCAAAAATATGCTCGCCCAAGGCATCAGCTACAAGATCAGAATCTTCCATAAGGTCTAAAGCTTGCCGCAGGTCTTGCGGAAGTTGTCGTAAACCAGATGAACGAGCTTCAGCTCTGTTGAGTGACCAGAGGTTATCATCGGCTTCGCTGGGAAGCTCATAGCTCTCTTCAATACCTTTTAGACCGGCAGCGAGGATAACGGAGTATGCCAGGTAAGGATTGGCGGCTGAGTCAAGAGCTCGATATTCAATTCTAGTTGACGAAGCTTTTCCTGCTTTATGAACTGGAACTCGAACAAGAGCAGACCGATTATTTCTTGCCCAACTTACATACACAGGAGATTCATAACCTGCAATCATTCGTTTGTAACTATTCACAAGCTGATTGGTAACTGCCGTAAACTCTGGAGCATGGTGAAGCACCCCAGCCATGAATTTACGCGCCGTATCTGAAAGACCCATAGGGTCGCCCGAATCATGAAAAGCATTTACGTCGCCTTCAAATAGAGACATATGTGTATGCATTCCTGATCCCTGTCCCTTATCAAGGGGTTTGGGCATAAATGTTGCATGAATGCCAGCGTCTAAAGCTATCTTTCGAACAATTAAACGAAGCGTCATAATGTTGTCGGCCATGTCCAGCGTTTCTGTATATCGAAGATCAATTTCATGTTGGCTTGCGTTATCTTCATGAAATGAATACTCAACTGGTATGCCCATGGCTTCGCACATCGCTAATGTTCTGCGTCGTAAACTGCTGCCAAGGTCAAGTGTTGTTAGATCAAAATAGCCTGCGTTATCAAGGGGAACAGGATTATTTGCGTTTTCGAAGTAGAAGTATTCAATCTCTGGGGCAGTAAAGAATGTGAACCCTTTTTCTTTTGCTTGTTGAAGGTTCCGTCTTAATACGTGGCGAGGATCACCAGCAAATGGTGTTCCATCAAGATTATGGATATCACAGAATATTCGACCGGTTGGTTCCGAAGGGTCTACCCATGGTAAGAGTTCAAAACTATTAGCGTCTGGGATAGCTAGCACATCACTTTCTTGAACTCTGCTGAAACCATCAATAGCAGACCCATCAAAATGTAAACCCTCTTCAAAAGCAGCTTCAAGTTCAGCTGGGGAGATAGCAAGCGATTTCAATTGTCCGAGAACATCGGTGAACCATAAGCGAATAAGACGTACCCCTCGCTCTTCTACAGTTCGTAATACATAGTCTTTTTTGGGTTCCATATATTAGTTCTAACCAAATTAATGCAAAAGTCCCCTTATCAAACTCAAATTAACACTCTGTTAACATTTCTTTGTCACTTAGGCTCTAGAGTCGTGTTAACTAGTAATAGATGATTTAATGATCATTTCATTAGGTGATCTTTTATAACAGTCATTGAATAAGAATGGAGAAATCAATTGACCTACCGAGCTGAATATCTCTGGATTGATGGCACAGAGCCAACCGCCGAGATAAGATCCAAAACAAAAATCCTAGCTGACGGCGATGAACCCGGTATTTGGGGGTATGACGGGTCGTCTACAAATCAAGCAACTGGGGACAATTCTGACGTTGTCTTGAAGCCTGTATTCCAATGTCCGGACCCTATCCGCGGCGGAAACAATATTCTCGTAATGTGCGAAACATACCTTACAGACAAAGAGACTCCGCATCCAACGAATACGCGTGCACTTGCCAGAGAAGCCGAAGAGAAGTATGGGAACCAAGATCCTTGGTTTGGATTAGAGCAAGAATATACAATGATCGACCCATCAACAGGTTGGCCAGCAGGCTTCCCACCAAATGGGTTTCCAGCTCCTCAGGGGCCGTATTACTGTGGCGTAGGCGCCCTGAAAATCCATGGTAGGGATGCAGTGGAAGAACACACGACTCTTTGCATAGAAGCTGGGCTCAAAATTTCTGGTACCAATGCAGAAGTAATGCCAGGACAATGGGAATTTCAAATAGGTCCTGCCGGAACTGTTGAAGTTGGGGATCATTTGTGGATCGCTCGTTACTTGCTCTACAGGGTTGGTGAAAAGCATAATGTTGAGATAAGCATTGAAGCGAAGCCTATGAAAGGTGACTGGAATGGGGCAGGTATGCACACCAATTTCTCTACTCAAGCCATGAGAGATGGTTTTGATGCAATCACAGCAGCGTGTGAAGCACTCGGAGCTCCAGGAAAGCCAGAAGAGCATTTAGCTGGATATGGCGTGGGCATTGAAGACCGTCTAACAGGAGAGCATGAGACTCAGAGATATGACCAATTTAGTTACGGTGTATCTGATCGTGGCGCTTCGATTCGAATTCCTTGGCAAGTCGCTGAAGACCAAAAGGGATACCTTGAAGACCGTCGACCGAATGCAAATGCCGACCCATATGTGGTTGCAGCTCTTATGACTAATACTGTTGGAGAGGCCTTAGCTTAAGGCCTCTCTCAGGAGTTTCCTAAACGTATTTGAGCTCTTGGTTATTTAGGACTGACCGGTAATAACAGCCTGATCGGAACTTCCCAGATTCGTCCTTAGTGTGGCATGCTCCCTGCCCTTGCGGTGTAACGAGATAAAGTAATGAGTTCTGCTCACAATTTATCCGGACTTCATTGACTGCAAGCACATCCCCTGATGTAGCACCTTTGTGCCATAACTCTTCTCGGGATGTGCTATAAAAAACAGCTTCACCCCGTTTAAACGTTTCAGCGACAGCTTCGCTGTTTGCGTATGCCACAATAAGAACTTCTCTAGTGGCAGCATTTTGAACGACTACTGGTATGACTTTATGTCCACTCATTCCAATCTTTGACAACTTGTCAAAATCAATCTCTAAATGGGTGCTTACTTCAATCTGTTTTTGTTCACTCACACACTTAGTTTACTTACTGGTGTCTCAAAGACTGTCACCTTTCTAACTCGAAGTGAAATAAATCGGTCACAATCTCTCTTTCCCAAGTATCCACAAGTAAGTAATAGCCTCTAACCTTGGACACATGGCTACGTTAAGAATTGCTGCTTGCCAGTTGAACCTCACAGTTGGTGATCTATCCGGCAACAAAGAAAAGATTCTCTCTGCATATACAAATGCAAAAGATAAGGGTTCTGATATTGCCGTATTTACAGAACTTGCAGTTAGCGGATACCCACCTGAAGATTTGTTGCTTAAAAGAGGTTTTGTGCATGACACCCAAGAAATGGTCAAAGAAATAGCGAGTCACACTTCTGATTGTGTTGCAGTGCTTGGATTTATCAACGGTCAAGCTGCAGCGGCCGACCCAGTTAAAAGAACATCAAACGCAGCAGCTATTTGCTTTAACGGAAAGGTCATTGGTACTTACAGTAAGCGCGCCCTTCCAGATTATGGAGTTTTTGATGAGGAGAGATATTTCTCACCCGGAAACGAACCGTTACAAATCTATAAAGTAAGAGGAGTCAATATCGGAATAACCATTTGCGAGGATATCTGGATACCAAATGGGATAAGCACTGATCTCACTGCATTAGGCGCTCAAGTGATCTTGAATTTAAATGCTTCGCCCTATGAAAAAGAGAAACTTCAGACGAGAGAGATGGTTCTCAAAGAACGAGTGGAGGAGACAGAGATACCAATTGTGTATGTTAATCAGGTCGGAGCACAGGATGAATTAGTTTTTGACGGAGGCTCTTTTGTAATGAACTCTGAGAAGGAAATTATTGCTCGAGCCTCACAATTTAAAGAAGAAGTTCTTGTATTTGACCTTGAAGTGCAGAATCGGGAGGCTACAAAAACTGACAATCTCGTTCAAATAACTTCGGATTTGAGAACAGAGGCCGCCGCAAATACTCCACCTCCTCCTGTTCTTACTGAAGAGGAACAAATATGGAACGCTTTGTGTTTGGGCACAAGAGATTATGTGAAGAAAAATGGTTTCACTGATGTGTGTTTGGGTTTGTCGGGCGGCATTGATTCTGCAATTGTTGCTGCGATTGCATGTGATGCCATCGGACCAGAACATGTCCACGCTATTATGATGCCTTCTCGCTTCTCAAGCACTCATTCAGTGAGCGATGCTCAAGCCCTCATTGATAATTTGAAATGTCACCAGATGAATATATCTATTGAGCCTGCTCACGAAGCTTTTCTTAATATGACAGAAGACTACTTTGCTGGTCTTTCAGAAGGGGTTGCTGAAGAAAATATTCAATCTAGAATTCGCGGCACTCTGCTCATGGCTCTATCCAACAAGTTTGGATGGCTAGTTCTTACAACCGGAAATAAAAGTGAACTAGCCGTGGGTTACTCCACATTATATGGAGACACTGCAGGAGCCTTTTCTGTAATCAAGGATCTATGGAAGACAGAAGTCTTCTCACTATCTAATTGGAAGAATGAGACTGCAGGCTATGAAGTAATTCCTGAGACAATCATTACAAAGCCGCCATCTGCTGAGCTGAGACCAGATCAAAGAGACGACCAAACTCTTCCTGATTATGCGATCCTTGACGAACTACTTAAAGAGCTTGTTGAAAATGATGTTGTTAAACATGAACTTTTGAATATGGGTTATGACCCTGAAGTCGTGCATCAAATATCTCGCTTGGTAGACCTAGCAGAATACAAAAGACGCCAAAGCCCCCTAGGGCCAAAAGTTTCAAAAAAGTCATTTGGGCGCGACAGGCGGATACCAATAACCAATGCTTATTTTGGCGATCATCGCTAGATGGATGAAATTTAGCATTTGATGCTACTGACTATTTTATACTTTAAAAATTTTTGTGTAATGAGTTTGCGAGTAGCTTCTATCTCGGTAGATTGAAACAGCGGAGCGTGAAACATAATGAGTTTCACACGATATGAAAAGAGCGTACTTTGCCTAAAGAGCGAGTCGAACGAGATGAAGAAGACCTAGTAAGGTTGTATCTCACTGATATCGGACAATACCCTCTTCTGACGAAAGAAGATGAGGTCCGACTCGCACAGAAAATTGAGAAGGGTGTCGAGGCAAGAGAAAAGCTTTCAACTTCGGAAGAGTTGACTGCTAAAGAAAAAAGTGATTTGAAACGCCTTGACCGAAATGGCGCTCGAGCAGAAAAAAAATTCGTTCAATCTAACCTCCGACTAGTTGTTTCGATAGCAAAGAAATATCAAGCATCCGGACTTCCGTTACTTGACCTAATCCAAGAAGGAAACCTCGGCTTGATGCATGCGGTGGAAAAGTTTGACTGGAGAAAAGGGTTTAAATTTTCAACGTACGCAACATGGTGGATTAGACAAGCCATAACTAGAGGAATTGCAAATACTGGTAGGACGATCCGTTTGCCAGTTCATGCTGGTGATACTCTCGCACGGCTACAAAAGGCCAGAACGAGATTAGAGCTTAAATACGGTAGACCTGCGACCATGACGGAGTTAGCTGCTGATGTGGAAATGCCAGAGGATAAAATCACTGAAGCATTGAGGTTTGCGAACGAACCGTTGAGCCTTTCTGAACCTCTTCGTGAAGATGGAGATGCCGAACTTGGAGATGTGGTAGAGGATCGTGGTGCTGCTTCTCCATTTGAAGTAGCAGCTACATCATTACTTCCAGATGAAATTGCAAGATTGCTCGCTCCTCTTGATGAGAGGGAGCGTGAAATCTTAAAATTGCGTTTTGGTCTGGATCGGGGAGAACCAAGAACTTTGGAAGAAGTTGGCGAACACTTTAACCTGACCCGTGAACGCATAAGACAAATTGAAGCTCGAGCAATGTCTAAACTCCGTCACCCAAGTAGTGATACCGGAGCTCGAGATCTTCTGGCTGTTTAGTAACAATAGTTTGTCATAAATTTTGCGGAGGTGGACGGGAATCGAACCCGCCGGACGGGGATCGCCCGTCCCACCCGCTTTGAAGGCGGGGGAGCCCACCAGGTACTCAGACACCTCCCAGGTATTTCATCATAGTATTGCCGATGTTTAGCTAGAAGGCGACTCAAGAGTAATTGAGTAATTAAAAATTGAAAGCAAAAGGGGATTTGATACTTACATGAATTTCAACAATTGCAGATTTTCGAGGTGGCTCAGAGAACCCAACACGAATAGGCTCTGTAAATTTAGAACGAGACTCTAAATTAACGCCGTTTAGTTTTACTGATCCATCCTTAACCCACCTCCACCTCTTTGCCTGGTACCACTCTTCAACTCCTCTAGAGCTAGTCCCGTAGGTTTTGACCCCCATGAGTAAGTTAGCAAATGGATTTTCAATATATTTTGTGAAAGCTAATGGCCTAGTGGGCAGTATCCCTCCTACTAATCCCCCTAAAATTTCTATATCAAGGTTATGTGCTTTAGCTTCAGTTCGTTTTCCATCTGATGAAGTATGAAGATTCTCAATTTGGATACGGTCGAAGTCGTAGATAGCTGATACAAAGTCTGCAACCTGGTCGTTTCCTGCCACTAAAATTTTTTCACCATCAGGAGTTCCCCACATGATGTCACCAAATTCACCTATGGGAGACTCTTTCCAGTGGCCTATTACAAAGCGATTTCCGTCAGAAAATCCTATTGAACTTATAAATCCTTTTATTTGAATCATTTCCATATACAAAAAATGTAGATTATGTAATTCTGACTAGCCCAACCTTCCTGAACTAATGTCATATCAATGACCAATGAACTAGAACCTCAGCGTACTTCTTTAGATCCAGTTACTATTCACGCTGATTTATCTGAATGGATAATAAAGGTTACTGGTGAAACAAATGCAATCATAAGTGAATTTGATCGCCCTTCAGGGTCTGGCATGTCGAGTGAAACCCTATTATTTGACTCAACATGGGGTGAAGCCGAGAATGAAGTTCATAAAAAGCTAGTTGCCAGACTTGCACCGACTGATCAAGATATACCTGTATTCCCTAATTACAACCTTTCTTCACAAGTCAAGGTAATGAAACTTGTAGAACAACTCACGGATATAAAAGTTCCAAAAGTCCTTTGGGAAGAAGCATCAATCGATGTTCTAGGAGTTCCTTTCTTCGTGATGGAACAAGTACAGGGAAGGGTGCCACCTGACATTCCTCCATATGTTTTCGGAGGATGGCTGTTTGATGCGACACCTGAAAGTCAACTTCAATTACAAGAACTGTGCGTTGGTATCATTGCGCAACTACACCAAATCAAACAAAAATCTCCAGATACTGACTTCTTGGAATTCCATACTAAAGGCGATACTGCTCTGGAAAGACACTTCACTAATCAGAAAGAGTATTATCACTGGGTAGTTCAAGATGGCAGGCAGCATCAAGTAATTGAACAGGCTTTTGACTGGCTTGAATCACATTGGCCCGAGGAGAGTGAAACTGTTCTCAGTTGGGGTGATGCCAGAATTGGAAACATCATGTTTGACAGCAAATCATTAGAACCGGTAGCTGTCCTTGACTGGGAAATGGCTGGTCTTGCGCCAGTTGAAGTTGATCTTGGATGGATGATTTTTATGCATAAGTTCTTTCAAGTGATTGCTGAAGCACTCGAATTTCCAGGCATGCCTAAATTCATGACATCTAGGGACGTAACATCAAAATTCACCGACCTTACAGGAATTGTTCCGAAGAATATTGATTGGTTTGAAATTTATGCTGCTACTCGACACGCCATAATAATGAGTAGGATAAATGACCGTTCGGTTCATTTTGGTGAATCTGAATGGACAGACGATGTGGACTCTGCAATACCCCACCGAGATTATTTGTGGTCAAGAATCCAATAATTCTTTTCAGATTAATTCCTTTATGAACTCATACTGCTGCTCGCTCACAGCAAGTCATAGGATATTGTTAATTGCTTAGCTGACAAATTCACAGAATTCACTAAGCTAGAACTATGATGATCGGAATAACGGAACAGTTTCGTGACAATTGGGTGCTTCTCCAAATTAATGGTGAAATAGATATGGCCACCGGACCCCAACTCAGGCAACGCATAGTTCAATATGTTCAGGAAGGTCATGTAAATATAATTATTGACCTTACTGAAGTCGATTTTATTGATTCCACAGGTCTGGGCGTACTTATAGGTGGGTTAAAACGTACTAGAAGTCATGACGGAGATCTTCAATGCATTGGGCTCTCAGAATCCCTCAAGGAGATGTTCAAACTAACCGGTTTAGATGCTGTCCTCACCGAGCAAGATACATGAACTGAAATCTATGGCTAAGAAACTATGACTACGGGAATTACATTAGAAATACCTGCCAAAGCTGAGTATCTCTCACTCGTTCGAGCAGTTGTTGTTTCAGCAGCAGCCTTAGACCCAGCAGTCGAAGATCAGCGCCTTGAAGACCTAAGACTAGCTGTTTCCGAAGCGACGACTAATGCCATACGTTCACATGCAAATCTGGGTTCAGAAGAACGAATAACTATAAGGTGTGGCCTCACAGCTGACAGGATTGAAGTAGAAGTACAAGACAGAGGTCCAGGCTTCAATCCGGAGAACATAACACCAATTGGCCCCTTAGATCAACCAGGGAGATTGAACTACGAGGGAGGTTTCGGTATACCTCTCATGAGAGTACTTGCCGATGAAATAAAGATTAATTCAGCTGATGAGGGAACCACTGTCCAGCTAGTTGTGTATACCCCTCCATCCAACGAGAGCTCCTAACCTTTAACCGAATAACATATTCTTGAGTTAAATCAGTAGATTAGACCGGTGGAAGAAAACGACGATTTAAACCCAATCCCCAAACCGGATTCATTTCTAGCTCTGCACACAGTTGCTGAAAAGTTATTCAACACATTACGAAAATGGTTTGACGTCCAACCAAATGTAACCATTGATCTAACCGAAATTGACTCGGCAATCACTGAGTTAGGCGAATCAGAAATGATTGCTGCTATGGCAATGCGAAAACTCCAAGCGCTACATTTGATCGCAACTCCAGGAGTTTTAACCACAACAGATGTAATTTTAGCAATTATCAATGACCTTGATAGGGCTCTTCTCCAAGCTCCCAGCATGTTCCTAGAACGAAAAGCTACCCAAACAGATTGGGATAAGGAATTTGAAAGTCTCAATGGAGAAAGTGACTCTCTTAATTTCCCCATAGCAAGTGATCAAGTAGACCCTGAAATACAGGAATTTCAATTACAACACGCATCACTTCATCAAGCCGTACAAGACGTGGTTGAAGCAGCAGAAGGAGAAATACGATTCTTTCAGTGAAATCAATCACAATTTATTTGTAAGTATTTAATTTAAACCTAAGTCGGATACGTTTAATAGTGCTTAACTCAGTTAAAGGACATAGTTAAATGGCTAGCAACACTCCAATACCTGAACTCCCGAAATGGACTTTTTTGGGTGGAGATGGCCGTTTAGCCAGAAGAGTCGGCAAGCCAGTTAGAAGATTTTTGCATGTCGAAGCATCGGGTGGTGTCGTTCTACTACTGGCAGCAATAGCAGCGTTGATTTGGGCTAACTCTCCATGGTCAGATAGCTATTACAACTTTTGGCATACTGACTTTGAACTTGTCATAGGAAGTTACCATATGGGAGGGGAGTCACATCATCTAACCCTTGAAACGCTCGTCAACGATGCGCTCATGGCCATTTTCTTTTTCGTTGTAGGCCTTGAAATAAAAAGAGAATTAGTCAGCGGTCAACTAAAGGATCCCAAAGCTGCAGCTTTACCTGTAATAGCTGCCATCGGTGGGATGGTCTTTCCCGCTGTTGTATATGTGGTGTTTAATTCAAGTGGTGATGCTACTTCTGGGTGGGGGATACCAATGGCTACAGATATTGCATTTGCTGTTGGCGTCATATCCCTCCTTGGCGACAGAATAGGAAGACCTTTAAAGGTCTTTCTTCTGTCACTAGCTATAGCTGACGACATCGGTGCCATCATTATTATTGCTATATTCTATTCATCCGACCTTTCTCTTAGTTGGTTCATAACAGCACTCATAATTATGGGGGTTATTATTTTACTGAGAAGACTTCATATCTGGTACATCCCAATTTACATAGCTCTGGGGACGGCACTATGGCTAGCTACCTTTGAGTCAGGAATCCATGCAACTATTGCAGGTGTGGTCTTGGGACTTGCAACGCCAGCGAAGCCACAACAAACCAAAGAAGAGGGTCTAGCCGCATTAGAGTGGCTCCGAGATAAAGGGGAGAACATATACCCTGTCGATGTTCGTTTAACAGCTATGGAACTCCGAGAGTCTCAAGTTTCAGTAGCAGAAAGAATTGAAAGCGCACTACACCCAATTTCCAGTTTCATTATTATCCCCATCTTCGCTCTTGCGAATGCAGGAGTAAACATGGGAGACGGTCTACTTCAAGACGCTGCCTCCAGTCCAGTTACATGGGGTATAGGTCTCGGCTTAATAATAGGAAAGATTTTCGGTATCACATTTATGACCTGGCTTGGAATGAAGCTGCCCTTTACAACTGCACCGTCTGGACTGAATTTCTTATCCCTCCTCGGACTGGCAGCCACAGCCGGGATAGGTTTCACCGTTTCACTGTTCATAACCAATCTGGCCTTTGATGACATGACAATCATCAATGAATCAAAGATAGGTATCCTCTTTGCCTCGGTTCTTGCTGGCATTTTGGGGTTATTGCTACTTCGTGCTGGTACAAAAGATGTTAACGAAGTAGTTACAAGTAGTTCCGAATAAGTGTGCTTTTCGCCATCAAAATCCATCATCAAAGTATAAGAATTGTCAAAGAAACATATCTCTTGAGCTAATACCGAAATAATTGAATTTTCTAAAATGCATTGAAAATAGTTTTTTTTGCGTTACCCTCTCCGTTCGCTAGCAAACTTCAAAATTTCTTTAACCAAAATATGATGAAAGGTCTATAGTGCCGAAATCACTAGTCATAGTTGAATCCCCAGCGAAAGCAAAAACAATCTCTCGTTTTTTAGGAGATGACTATACGGTCGAAGCTTCCGTCGGGCATATACGAGACCTGATTCAACCCAAGGACGTCAAGACTGATAAAAGGTTTTCAGCATCGATACATAATGAAAATCCCACTTTGCTAAAATTTGGAATTGAGTCAAATAGTGGCTCACTCTCCGATCCCCTTGTAAAAGAACTTCAGCAACAGCTAGGAACAAAAAGTTGGGTGCCTTGGTATGTTGAAAGTCTAAAAAGTCAGAAGACTATTGCACAATTAAAAAGAGCTTTAAAAAAAGCTGACGCCCTATACCTAGCTACTGATGAAGATAGAGAAGGTGAAGCAATAGCATGGCACCTAGTAGAGGTACTCCAACCTGACCTTCCGGTTTACCGGATGGTATTCCATGAAATTACAGAAAAAGCGATCCTTGAAGCTCTACAAAATACAAGAGCCATTGATATGAACCAGGTTTCCGCACAAGAAACAAGAAGAGTCTTGGACAGAATCATTGGCTACGATCTATCTGGTCTGATGCGACAAGTAATAGGTGGCGGAGCAACTGGAGGTCGTGTCCAAAGCCCGACCCTCAGAAAAATTGTAGAGAGAGAAAGAGAAAGAATCCGTTTTAAAAGCACCGCTTATTGGAGCGCCACTGCAGAACTTAACTCAAATGATTCACTCAGCTTTGATGCAAAATTAATCGGTATAAATCATAAACGTGTTGCTTCAGGCAAAAATGATTTCAATGAAAATGGCGAACTCAAAAGACCAAATGAAGTCGTTGTCCTCTCAGAGGAAAACGCAGCGCGAGTTCAAGAACAATTTACCAGCGAACCTCTAACGACAACATCAATAGAAACATCGCCATATAGACGGCAACCTAAACCCCCCTTTACGACCTCTACCTTCCAACAGGAAGTGATAAACAAGCTTGGAGGATCTTCTGGAGCTGCGATGGCAATAGCGCAAGGACTCTATCAGAATGGCTACATCACTTACCATAGAACGGACAGCCCCGGCTTATCAGACCAAGCACTTAATGCAGCTCGTAAAGAGGTCGAGGAACTATGCGGAGCTGATTACCTCCCAGATAAACCAAGAACGTATGTTACTAAAAGCGAGAGTGCCCAGGAAGCCCACGAGGCCATACGTCCAGCTGGCGAAACTTTTCGCACACCCGAAGAACTCAGAAATGAACTAAATAAAGACCAACTTGCTGTATACGAATTAATTTGGAAAAGAACCCTAGCTTCTCAAATGACAGATGAAACTGGGGAAACAAAACGAGTCACCTTCGTAGGTGAAACTCCTGAACTAGATATATATCACGCTACGTTCAGCTCAACTGGACGCACAATTACTCATTCAGGATTCAAAAAAATCTATCGGGATGAATCTGAAGAATTAGCAGACCAAGGAGACGATACTATCCTTCCAGATTTAGAAGAAGGCCAAAAAGTCACAGCTAAAAGCATTGAGGTACATAGTCACGAAACTAAACCACCTGCCCGATTCACAGAAGCATCGCTAGTGAAATGGATGGAAGAAGCAGGAATAGGTAGACCTTCAACCTTTGCAGCAACAATCGGGAAAATCCAAGCAAGAGAATATACCCACAAGATGGGTCGCGCTTTAGTCCCTACGGTTAAAGCATTCGTTGCTACTAATTTTTCAGAAAATGAATTTGAAGAGATAGTTCAATATGAGTACACGGCAAACTTAAATCAGAAATTAGATCTCATCGCTGATGGGACTCTTGTTCGCGATGATTTCTTGAACGATTGGTACTTTGAAACAAGTGGATGGAAATCAGAAGTTGATAATGTTCAAAACCAAATTGATAAAGAAAACTTGAACTCCAAATACAATAATAAAACCGGATGGTCATCAAAAATTGAACTTATCCTAAACCAAATCAAAGTTGACCTACCTCGGATTCGCCACGAAGCTGCGCATTCAATTGGGCATGATCAAGAAACTAGCCAGTACATTTTTGCACGTTTTGCAAACCAGAAGCCTTACGTGCAAATTTCAGTTGATGGCGAAACAGCTTCTCTACCCCCAACGCTGCCCCTCGATGAGTTGACCGTAAAGAAAGCCAAAGAGCTTATTGACCTCGCATCACAACCAGATACTGTCCTTGGATGGGTCAATAGAGAAAAAGCAATTGAGATAACTTCAACAACTCAGGTTGAAAAAATTCTCGGATATGACCCCTCCAAGGGTTTGCCTGTCTACCTTCGAAACGGATCATTTGGCGAATATGTATCGCTAGGCGATTTCCCTAAGTGGCCACCTATGTCATCAAAAGAAGGTCGCCTGATGAAACAACCACATCATCTAAAAGTCATCAAAGTTGCTTGCGCATATCTTCAAGCAGCAGCAAATCCAGATGATGATAATGCTATAAAAATAATCTTGAACGAACCGAAGCGTGGAATAGGAAAAAAATCCATTGAAAATATTGAACACATTGCTGCGAACGAAGCGATTTCGTTTAAAGAGGCCTTAGCTAAGCAAAAACTCCTCCAAGATAAACCCGCTAAAGCAGTAAGAAAACTCATCAAGAACCTAAATTCCTGGGAAACAAATAATATTGATGAACCTGTGGGTTTCCGTTTGCGAGAATTATTGATCGACGCCGGTTACTGGAAACAGATTTCACGAATGGATAAAGCAGAGGACAAGATAAAAATCCTAGAGAATTTATTAGCCACCCTCAATGAGTTCTCAACCATAGAGAACATCCTAACGACACTAACAGAACGCCAAGAATTAAAAGACGCACCAAAACCCAAGACAGCTTCACTACTTGAGAAGATGTCAGCTGAAAATATTACAATAGAAGATGCAATTAATGTTCTAAGTCTTCCCAGAGAACTGCCAATACAAGAAACAATCACTATTGAAATAGATCCGCCGCCTAAAAAAGGTGAAGCTACATTCAAACTCCTAAAAGATGAGATGATCACAGTGCACAACGGCCCCTTTGGCCCATATATTCGAATCGAGGGAGATGACTGCGGCGTCCAAACACGAAGCATCAGCGAGGACGACATTTTCTCAATTGACCTTGATGGTTGTATATCTCTGCTTGCAACTCCGAAGAAATTTCAACGTCGTCAAACAAAGACCATTATTTTGAAAGACAATGATGGAAAACCTGCCATTGATAGCGTCTCAGGCAAACCGATAGAAGTTAAAACAGGAAAATTTGGACCATACGTCACCGATGGCACCACGAACGCAAGTCTACAACTCGGAGATTCCATAGAACAGATCACAAGCGAGCGGGCAAAGGAATTATTAGCCGATCGGCGTGCCCAACAAAACTAGATACTTTTCATACACAACATGATCAGGCGTCATTAAGACGGTACTCTGTGGTCGTGGAAAATGGTTCATCAAACTCACAGCGATATGGAGATCGCGTCGCCGATTATCAAAGAGTTGCCGGCACACAATGGGTTGAGAAGGTCTTTGGAAGCTACCAGTATTTTCGACTTTGGCTAGTTCAGTTAGTTGGATCATTGGGCGACTGGTTGGGGTTCCTAGCCATAGCTGCAGCAGCAACAGAATTAGGAGGGGGAACACCAGAAACAGCAGTCGGATTTGTTTTCACCGCAAGAATCATCCCGGGTTTATTCCTTGCCCCACTAGCAGGAGTTTTAGTCGATAGATGGAATAGGAAAAAAGTCATGATCTTATGCGATTTAGGTCGAGTCGCTATTCTGCTTTTACTTCCATTCGCAACAACCGTCTGGCACCTCGTACTAGCGTCATTCGCATTAGAAATCTTCACTCTCCTTTGGATTCCTGCCAAAGACTCCGTTGTACCTAGCATTGTTCCTGAAGAAAGTCTCACAACAGTAAATTCACTACAAATGGCAGCCACATATGGAACAGTTCCAATAGCTGCGAGCTTATTTATATTTCTTGGGAGATTTGCAGACAAAGTAGAAACGTGGCCCGGAGCAGAAAGCATTAACGCTGATCAGATAGGTTTAGGCTTCTATGCTGACTCGTTAACATTTCTCTTCTCAGCAGTAATGATTTACTTCATTTCTATTCCACACAGAACATCAAAAGAAGTTGTCAAAGATAAGAAAAAACCAAAGCTAGATCTGAAATCAACAATTGACGAATTACGAGAGGGATGGGAATTCATATTTGTAAATCCGGTCGTACGAGCAGTATGCGCAGCTTTGGGTGCTGGTCTTATTGGTGGCGGGATGCTCATCCCGTTGGGACCAATTTTTGCTAAGGACGTTTTAGGCGAAAATCCAGCAGACGGGATGTCAGTACTCCAAACAGCTCTTGGAATAGGGGTCGCTATAGGAGTAGCTTTTATTGCCTTGTCGCGACAACGAATAAGTCAAGTACGACTGTTTGTCGTTTCAGTATTTGGTGCGGGAATATCACTTTTTTTTGCTACATCGATGTCAGGGCTTTGGCCCGCAGCCTCACTTATCGGCCTACTCGGTGTTTTCGCTGGAGCAATTTATGTCCTAGGGTTCACGCTTCTTCAAATAAGTGTTTCTGAAAACTTGCGAGGGAGGATATTCTCTGCGGTTTATACCATTGTCAGACTCTCTTTAATTATCGCAATGTCAGTAGGTCCCTTTGTTGCAGCTACTTTCAATGGTCTATCCGAAGAATTCTTTGAGAAAAGAATCACTATCTTTGGATGGGAAATATTTGTACCTGGTGTTCGTGTGACGCTGTGGCTAGCATCGCTTATCATCATTGGTGCAGGCTTTTTAGCTCTGACATCAGTCCGCAACATATTAATTGACAACCCAGAAAAACAAACAGAGGAGAGTCCGAAAAGTGAAAGCTAAGTTTATTGCTTTTGAAGGCGGAGATGCGAGCGGAAAAACAACACAAGCAGAGCGCGTTGCAGCAAAAATAAGCGCTGCATTCACCAGAGAGCCAGGAGGAACGCCAGTTGGGGAATCACTACGATCTATACTCCTAAACCCGATATCGCCTCTTGCACTAAGAACAGAAGCTCTCCTCATGGCAGCTTCCCGAGCACAACTTGTCCAGGAGTTAATCAATCCGACGTTAGCTAAAGGGCAGCACGTCGTCACTGATAGGTACATTGCCTCTTCACTGGCATATCAAGGCTATGCGAGTGGTTTACCAATAGATGAGGTTCTGCACTTATCTCTCTTTGCTACTAAAGAATTAACTCCTGATTTAACCATCTTGATAGATCTCCCAGTCGAAGAATCCCTTAAACGTCGAGGAAAGAGTCCGGACAGATTTGAACAAGAAAACATTGATTTCCATAAAAGAGTTAGAAAAGGATATTTAGAAATGGCTCAAACCAACAATGATGAGTGGGTCATAATAGACGGAACAAAAAGTCAAGAGAATGTAGCAAAAGATGTTGATCAGGCGATCTATGACAGGCTTCAACTTCCATAAGAAAAGGATGAAATGAGTCCAGAAGACCTATTCCAGGATGTAATAGATCAAGATTCCGCTGTCGCCCAGCTACGTAAGTCCTCTCAAAACCCTGTTCATGCCTATTTGTTTGTGGGTCCAAAAGGCTCCTGTAAATGGGACGCCGCAAAAGCTTTCGCAGCGATGATCATGAATCATACTAATCCTGACCACAGTGAAGAACGGACAATGAATTTAATACGAAAGGGTGAGCACCCAGACCTAATCAGGGTCGAACCAACTGGCAATCAATATAGAGATGATGACGTGCAGGAGATCATCAATGAAGCATCAAGGTCGCCGATTGAAGGAACGAAAAAAATAATAGTCGCAAACCGTTTTCACACTGCCAATGAAACTGCTGTTGGTCGTCTTCTCAAAACTCTTGAGGAGCCACCGGAGTCAGTGATCATAATTCTCCTCTCAGAAATAGTTCCTAAAAACCAAATAACGATTGCGTCTCGATGCCAGCAAGTTCAATTCAATCAAATTTCTGATTCAAAGATGAATGCCTGGTTAACTCAGCACGTTCAAGATCCTCAAACTATCCAACTATTAATCACCGCTGCCAGGGGAGATATTGATAGAGCTAACGATTTAATAGCTGACCCCAATATTTCCTACCGTTACGAATTATGGAAACGCACATTAGAGAACCTTAAGCCAGAAGGATATGCAATAACGGCCTCCGTGAACGAAATCCAAAAGGCAATTGATGATGCACAAGAAATACTTGCTGAAAAACATGACCGGGAGATAAAAGATCTACTTGATGATGAAAAGCAGTTAGGCATTAAAACTGGTGTTAGAAGTCAACTTGAAGCTAACCATAAACGAGAAATAAGACGGTTCAGAACTGATGAACTTGAGTTCGGATTCTCGATATTTGCAACTATGTTTCAAGAAAAAATCCGTCTAAATCCTGATGAAGGAAGCCTTCGTGCAGTAAACATAATCAAAAAAGCAAATGGAGTAATGAAACGTAACGCTAATGAGAAGCTTCTTTTGACCTCACTTTTGATCTCTTTATCTGAATTAAATTAAATGATTGCCACAGCGCAGGTCACTAGTACACTCTACGTTGCAAGATTACAGTTCCGCCCGGGTAGCTCAGTTGGCAGAGCGATTCACTCGTAATGAATAGGTCAGGGGTTCGATTCCCCTCTCGGGCTCAAAAGTTCAATCAATAATTCAATACGGTATAACCAGTACTTTTAGATAAACTACACATATGGCAGACCAGAATGAATTCGTTGAGAATGCAATGCCTTATATGGATCAACTCTATTCACACGCCTTGCGCCTCGCTAAAAACCCTGCTGATGCTGAAGACTTAGTTCAAGAAACATACCTTAAAGGTTATAAAGCATTTGAAAGCTTCAACGAAGGAACCAATCTAAGAGCGTGGTTATTCCGCATCCTAACTAATAGCTTTATTAACACTTACCGAAAAAAACAAAGAAGCTTCGATGAATATGAAGTTGAAGATATCGAGTCTGCTTACCTATCAACTAATTTAGATACTTCTTCAAGTCGTCAACTTGGTATTAGTGCCGAGGATGCGCTTTTTGAAAGACTTACTGATGATGAAATTCAGATAGCTGTAGATTCTCTTCCGAGTAGTTACAAACAAGTAGTTCTGCTTGCAGATGTTCAAGGATTTTCTTATAAAGAAATCGCTGAAATCTTGGAAATTCCTGATGGTACTGTAATGTCGCGGTTACACCGAGCAAGAGCAAAGCTCAAAGATCAGTTATTAGACTACATGACGTCAAGACGGTTGATTTATCAAAACAATGAAAATAATTCTGAAGAATTAGAAACTGCAGGGGCAAAATCAAATGACCGATAATCTGAACCTGCCGCCAAATAGTAGCTCTGGACTTTCGCGGAAAAGTAGTGAATTGCGAAAGTTTATTGAGTTGCCACCGGAACACAAGTGCGAAGACTCGGAGCAACTTATCATGCGAGTCCTAGATGGCGTTCCTAATCCATCAGTCATACAATCTGTCAGAAACCATTTTGGTATGTGCATACAATGCACAAATGCATTTGAAATAGAGATCCGTTTCAAGTTAGCGATGGCACAGAAAGATACGGTGAAAGCCCCTCCAGCTTTGCAATTAAAGATAAGCGAAACTCTCCAAAGAATTGATCTTGGAGAAATCGGTATCGGAGATCTTTAATAAACCCAAATATTTTTATGTTCTCTATGTTTAAGGTGTCAGTCAACACTGATTTGGGAGTACGATCTTTATATGCAAATTTTAGCTGCGGAATGGCATTGGTGGTTAGCGGTAGTTCTAACTCCCGCTACTGTGTTGACAGTCCTAGCTGTTATAGGTGGATATTTCGTTAAAGTCGTTCGACCCAAGTATCCACCAAAGTATAAGAAACCAAATCCGGAACTGTAACGTGGCCGATACATCGGTCGATTGGGAATTAGCACGGCAGGTTGCAACAAAAATCGGGGACCGAAATAGTGCTGTATCTTCCTATCATTACGCAACTTTATCCCCAGATTTTGAACGATTTACTGCCCAAGCAGAGGAACTCGTAGCAGAGACAACTGGTTTAGTATCGCAAATGGGAAACGCTCGCGGCAGAGTGGCGGACAGGCCAATGTGGATTGATGCAAATATCGATTCATTTCAACGTTTACTCAAACCACTATCAAAAAAATTAGTAAATTCTGATACTTCGTTACTCAAAGAATTCGGTTCAAAAGCTAGTGGCGCAGAAATGGGGATGCTACTTGGGTGGATGTCCGGAAGAGTACTTGGCCAATATGACCTGCTTATCATCGAAGACGAGAATCCTGAAGACCAAGACATCGTCTACTATGTCGGTCCTAACGTATTGGCTATCGAAAAGAAATATGGTTTTCCTCCAGAAGAATTTCGTCTTTGGTTAGCTCTCCACGAGTGTACACATAGGGCTCAATTCACTGGTGTTCCATGGTTAAGGGATCATTTTCTTGGCTTAGTTAATAAAACATTAGAGGCAGTCGATCCCGATCCAGAGATGTTGCGTGATGCTGCGAAAAGAATAATTGAAGCAAAGAAAACTGGTGAAGATATTTTTGAAGATGGAGGGCTGCCGACCTTATTTACCACCCCCGAACAGCGCGAGACGCTAAATCAAATCTCTGGAATGATGAGTTTACTTGAAGGCCATGGAGACGTAACTATGGACCGTGCAGGCGCTGGTCATGTAACTAATGCTGATGTTTTCGCAAAGACATTCCGAGCTAGACGAAACTCAGCGAAGGGCTTTACTAGAATATTCCAAAAGATCGCTGGCTTTGAAGCGAAACTTAACCAATACCAAGCAGGGGAAAATTTCATTGAAGAAGTTGAAGCAGCAGGTGGGACTGAACTTCTTGACAGGGCATGGGAAAAACCGGAGAATCTTCCTAACCTTGACGAGATCAAATCTCCAGAGGCATGGGTCAATAGAATCAATAATCAATAAATTATTGGCGTTCCTTACAAAAATACTTAAAGATGTCCATTGTGATCAGTGACCTATTGAATCGTTGTACTTTCCCAGAAGGTCCCCTAGAGTGCGCAGTCTCTGGAGGAGCTGACTCTATGGCGCTTTTGGTACTAGCTACTCAAGTCAGCTCTGAAGTGAAAGCGATCCATGTTGATCATGGGATAAGAAAGAATTCTGATGCAGAAGCAGATTTCGTATTCCAAACCGCACAATCACTCGGAGCGACTTTTGAATCTGTAGCAATTGAAGTACAACCAGGCCCGAATCTTGAAGCTAGAGCAAGAAAAGCAAGATATTCGGTCCTCCCTGAAAATGTACTCACAG
>Ga0208130_1000244_pt1 | contig 29615 bp, 35 predicted proteins | sample ETNtaG_31_FD_185771 | JGI IMG/M metagenome (GOLD analysis project Ga0208130, IMG submission 185771) | Marine microbial and viral communities from oxygen minimum zone, Eastern Pacific Ocean - ETNP201310SV78 (SPAdes) (version 2) | ecosystem: Environmental > Aquatic > Marine > Oceanic ... | reverse complement strand
TATAGCTGGATTTACACCTATTCCATATAAAATAGCCGCTATAACATCAGGATTAGTGAGTATATCCCTTGTGGGTTTTATTTTCTTTAGCATCATTTCAAGAGGTCCTAGATTTATCGTTGAGGCATTATTATGCAAATATCTAGGAAAAAAAGCTGAAAGAATTATAAGAGATTATTCCTTTTTGTTTACTATTTTGTTGTTAATATTGTTTATATTGATAATCATTTATAAAGAGATTTTATAATGGTAAATAAATTAATTATTATTATATCACTGATAGTTTTGATATCTGTTCATATAATAGAAATTATAGGATTTTCAGCCTGTGACCTTTGTTTAAAGCAAAGATGGGCATGGTATTTAGCTTTAATTATTGCATCAATACCTTTTATTATAACAATAAATTTTAATAAAATCTTACTATCGATAATTTCAATCGTTTTGTTTTGTAATGCTATTTTTGCTGCTTGGCATGCTGGTATAGAATGGGATTTATGGTCTGGTTTAGGTACTTGCAATTCTAGTGTAATATTTGATAGTAATAATCTTTTAGAAACATTGAAAGAAAGTTCAGTTCCAGTTTGCGATAATGCCTCTTTAAGAATATTTGGAATTTCTTTAGCTGGCTATAATTTTATTGTATCGTTATTAACTTCTATTTTTGTTCTAATAGCATTAAGGAAAAAAGATGGATCAAAAGAGACTAAATGAAATTATTAGAGTTGATCATGCTGGAGAGCATGGGGCTATAGCAATATATAAAGGGCAAATTAAGACCTTAGAACTAATAGGGGACAAAAAAACTTTACCTATTATATATGAGATGCTTGAAGGTGAAAAAGCACATGCAAAAAAATTTGATGAATTAGTTGATAAGAAAAAAACTAGAGCAACCGCTCTAATGCCTTTATGGCATTTAAGTGGATTTACCCTGGGTGTAGTTTCCGCTTTAGGAGGAAGAGACTCATTAATGGCATGCACAGAAGCTGTTGAAGAGGTCATAGACAAACATTACTCTGACCAAATATCAGAACTTGAAAATTCAGGGAAAGAATCCGAAATACTAGAAGTAATCAAGAAATTTCATGCAGATGAGCTTGCGCATGAGGAAATAGCAAAAAATGAGATATCTGAAAATACACCCTTATTAAATGCTTTCAAAAAAGTCGTTAAAGTAGGTTGTAAAGCCGCAATTAATATATCAGAAAAAATTTAAGCCTCTAATTCTGAGTCCCAATATAAATAATCCATCCAACTCTCATGAAGATAATTAGGAGGGAATAATTTACCGTTCTTATGGAGCTCATGAACATTTGGTTTGTAAGGCCATTGTATAGGTTTCATATTCGCTACATGATATAAATGATTTGCTTTCTTTAAATTGCACTTTGAGCAAGCGGTTACAACATTCTCCCAAGTAGTTTCTCCTCCCTTTGAGCGCGGAAGTAAATGGTCAAAAGTAAGATCTGACATTTCACCACAATATTGACAGCTAAACTTATCTCTAAGAAATAAATTAAATCTTGTAAAAGCCGGCCATTGTGGAGGCTTAACATAATTTTTTAATGATACAACGGAAGGAAGTTTAATTTCATAACTTGGTGAATGTACTGCTCTATCATAGCTTGATACAATATTTACTCTATCCAAAAAAACAGCTTTTATAGCATCCTGCCAAGACCAGAGTGATAATGGATAATATGATAAAGGCCTAAAATCAGCATTAAGAACTAGTGCTGGACAAGAATCTGGATGTTTATTTGGAATTAAATTTGTTGCATTACTCATACCATTATTTAATTATGAATCGATAGAAAATACAAATTTTTTTTATGAAAAATAATGATAAAATATAATACTAGATTTGCTCCAAGCCCGAATGGATTCTTACATTTAGGGCATGCCTATTCTGCATTGATATCAAGTGAATTAGCTAGAAATAGTGGTGGAAAATTTTTCATTAGGATTGAGGATATTGACTTAGGTAGATGTAAAAAAGAATTTGAAGAAAATATTTATAAAGATTTAAATTGGTTGGAAATAAAATATGAAAAAAATATAATTAAACAATCAGAGTGTTTTAACAGGTATGAAAAATATATTAAGAAATTAAGAGATCTAAATCTAATTTATCCCTGCTGGGCTTCAAGATCAGAAATTAAAAAATTTATCTTGAGTAAATCGAATAGCAAATCTTCATGGCCAATCGACCCAGACGGTCAATATATATATCCTCAAATTTATAAAAATATATCAAAAGCAGAAAGATCTAATTTAATGCTTAGTGGTTCAAACTTTTCTTGGAGATTAAATGTTGAAAAAGCAATGAGTTTTGCTCAAGAAAAATTTGGTAATAAAATTTTTTTTGAAGAGTTAGGCTTGGAGCCAAAAGGAAATAGAATATTAGAACCAAATTTATATGGGGATTTTATAATAGCTAGGAAAGAGATACCAACATCATATCACTTATCAGTTACTGTAGATGATGCTGAACAGGGTATTAATTTGGTAACCAGAGGACTTGATATATATCCAGCAACATCAATACATAGATTATTACAAATTATTCTTAATCTTCCAGAAACCCAGTGGTATCATCATAATCTTTTAAGAGAAAATAATGGAGAAAAATTATCAAAAACCAATAAATCAACTTCGATTAAATCTCTTCGAGAGAAAAAAATAAAAAAAGATGAAATTTTTTCTCTAATCAAATCAATTGAGTCATTTCCTGATGAATTATAGTGTGACAAAATGATCTAGCCATAATTTATAAAAATATGATAACAACATTCTAATAATCTTGGAGTTTAAATATGAGCAAAAATTCTTTAGTTACAGAACTAAAAGATGCATATAATAAATCAAGAGAAATTTTTACAGATGCTAGAAATAAAAATAATAATTTAAGCGATATTAATTCTCTAAATCAAAACCAACATATTGCGCATGGTCTTGCATGGTATGCAACGTATGTTGAATCTTTATTGCAATTATCAAAGTGGATAGAATATTTGGAAACAAATAACCGTTTGACAGATTTAGAGGTTGGTATTGCTGGTGTTGGCGCTGGTGAATACTGCCTTCAAATTATGCATGGAATACCCATGAGTCAAAATGAAACTATAAGACCCGAAGAGTTAGGAATTCCGAACGAAAAAATAGAAGAATTCAAGAAAATAACAAAATCACTCACTCAAAGATCAACTAGTTTTGAGAAAAATAGAGTTATGAGCATTCTTCAACAAAGTATTGAGTCAGGGATTCAACCTGATGATGGTTTAGACGAGACATATCAAGAAATAAAAAATCAATTTAAACGTTTTGTTAATGACGAAATTACCCCTCATGCTCATGAATGGCACATGAATGATGACTATATACCTCTTGAAATAATCAAAAAAATGTCAGAGTTAGGTGTTTTTGGTCTTACTATTCCTGAAGAATATGGCGGTCTAGGCTTAGAAAAAAAAGCAATGTGTATAGTTTCTGAGGAACTATCAAGAGGTTGGGTTGGAGTAGGCTCGCTTGGTACAAGGTCAGAGATAGCCGCGGAACTTATTTTAATAGGTGGAACTGAAGAACAAAAACAAAAATACCTATCAAAAATTTCTAGTGGTGAAATTTTCCCAACAGCTGTTTTTTCAGAACCTGATATAGGATCAGATTTAGCTCACTTAAAAACAAGAGGTAATGCAAAAGGCGATAAGTATTTAATAAATGGAAATAAAACTTGGATCACGCATGGCGCTAGAGCTGATCTAATGACATTACTAGTAAGGACTAATTCTGAAAAATCTGATCATAAAGGTCTTTCAATGTTTTTAGCTGAAAAACCAAGAGAAACAGAAGATGATTTTTTCCCGGCCGACGGAATGAGTGGAGGTGAAATCAATGTAATTGGTTATAGAGGAATGAAAGAATTTGATATCGCATTTGATAATTTTGAAGTTCCAAAAGAAAATCTTCTTGGTAATGTTGAAGGAAAAGGTTTTGTTCATTTAATGTCTACATTTGAATCTGCTAGAATCCAGACCGCAGCTAGAGCTATTGGAGTTTCTCAAAATGCCTGTGATTTGGCACTGCAATACGCAAATGATAGAGAGCAATTTGGGCAAAAATTAATAAACTTTCCTAGAATTAGTGAAAAATTGATTATGATGTTTGCTGAAACAATGATTGTTAGGCAATTAACATTTCACGCAGCGAATATAAAAGACTCAAAGCAAAGATGTGATATGGAAGCAGGAATGGCAAAGCTCTTAGGAGCAAGAGTTGCTTGGTCTTCTGCAGATAATGCTTTACAAATTCATGGAGGGATTGGATTTGCAACTGAAACCCCAATTAGCAGAGTTTTGGCAGATGCTAGAATATTGAGTATTTTTGAAGGAACTGCTGAAATTCAAGCACAAGTAATAGCAAGAAGACTTATGGAAAGCGCTAACAGATAATTAAATTAATTTAAATATTTAATTAGATTGAATTCTATAAATAATTATAATTAAATTGTTTTAATTTTATGGAGTTTCAAATTGGGTAAAAGTAAATTAGTTTTAGCACTTGTCTTTTGTGTGGTCCCTATCTTAAGCATTAATGCGGCTGAATATAGATTAGGCCTTTCAATGCATGATGTAGAAAGAAGAATAGAGGGTGGAGCAGCTCTTTCAATTGAAAAAATTTTTGATCGTCCTGAGTGGTGGCATCCTTATGCAGGAAGACCACATCTGGGAACTCATATAAGTTTAGCTAATAATACCCATTTATTATACGCTGGCTCAACATGGAATTTATTTCAAAAAGGAAAATTTTCTGGTGAACTAGCTTTTGGTGCTGCACTTCATTCTGGTGAAGATGAAATAAAAAAAGATGAATTAGGTTTTGGTTGTAGCGTCAACTTTAGGGAAATGATTGCTTTTGGTTATCAAATTGCAGAAAATAGAGTTTTACAGATTTCAGCACAACATATGTCAAATGGGAGCTTATGTGATCCTAATCAAGGTCTAACTAGTGTTGGATTAAGATTAGCTTGGAAAATAAATTAATGGTCACATTAAATAAAATTTATACAAAAACTGGAGATGAAGGTTTAACAAGTCTTGGTGATGGATCAAGAATATCTAAAAATGATATTAGAGTTGAAGCATATGGAACAATTGATGGAGCTAATTCTATTATTGGAGTAGTTAGATCATACACAAAAACATCAGAATTAATTATTTTAGACAATTTCTTAAGCTCTATTCAAAATGAATTATTTGATTTAGGAGCTGAATTATCAACTCCAAATCAAGATGAAGATAGAAAGTTATCAATTTCCCAATCACAAATTGATAGGCTGGAACAAGAGATTGATCAACTTAATATAAATCTAAGTGCTTTGAAATCATTTGTTTTGCCTGGTGGAACTGCAGCATCCTCATTTCTTCACTTAGCAAGAACAACAATCAGAAGAGCAGAAAGATTAATGGTTGAGCTCTCTGTAAAAGAAAAAAATTCCGTTTCAAAAGAATCACTTGCTTATGTAAATAGGCTATCAGATTTATGCTTTGTAGCTGCGCGATATGCAAATCAAACTGAGCGTGGAGGACAAGGTGATGTATTATGGAGACCAGGAAAAACAAAGATGGACTAATAAAAGATAAATTAATTCATGAAATTAATATTATCTATTTCAATTGTAAGATTGACACAAATGATTAGTGGTTTTAATTTCTGCAACTTAATACATTGAATTTATTGGAGATTAAAAATGAAGGTTCTAGTACCTATAAAAAGAGTAGTTGATTATAATGTAAAAATTCGTGTCAAATCTGATAATTCAGGTGTTGAATTATCCAATGTTAAAATGTCAATGAATCCATTTGATGAAATTGCTGTTGAAGAAGCAATAAAGCTTAAAGAAGCAGGTACTGTTTCTGAAATTGTTGTTTTATCTATAGGCCCTCAACAATCACAAGAAACAATTAGAACAGCCTTAGCCATGGGTGCTGATAGAGGTATATTAGTAAAAACTGATGAATTAGTTGAACCACTAAATGTTGCAAAAATAATAAAAGCAGTTAGTGAAGAGGAAAATCCTGACTTAATAATTTTAGGGAAACAAGCTATTGACGATGATAGCAATCAAACCGGTCAAATGCTTGCAGCATTATTGGGCTGGTCGCAAGGTACATTTGCATCCGAGTTAAAAATTAGTGATGGTAAGGCAAGTGTTGTTAGAGAAATTGATGGCGGACTTCAGACTTTGGAAATTAAATTACCATCGATCATAACTACTGACCTAAGATTAAATGAACCTAGATATGCTTCATTACCAAATATTATGAAAGCAAAGAAAAAACCAATAGATGAAAAACTTCCAGAAGATTATAATCTAGAGATCTCACCTATGCTTGAGATCGTAAAAGTTTCTGAACCGGCCCAAAGAGAAGCTGGAATAAAAGTAGAAACTGTTGAAGAATTAGTTGATAAATTGAAAAATGAAGCAGGAGTTATATAAATGACAACCCTTTTAATCGCAGAACATGATAATAATACACTTGCTGATGCAAATAAAAAAGCTATGGATGCTGCAACAAAGATTGGCGAAGATATTCATATCCTAGTTGCCGGAAAAGATTGCGCAGATATTGCTGATAATGCATCAAAAATTGAAGGTGTCTCAAAGGTCCTCTTATGTGATGATGAATTGTATCAGAATCATTTAGCTGAAACATATGCTGATTTAATTGTTTCAATAGCAGATAATTATAATGCTATTATGGCAATTGCCTCAACAACTGGAAAAAACTTTATGCCCAGAGTTGCAGCATTATTAGATGTTCCGCAAATTTCAGAAATTATTAATGTTATTGACTCAGAGACTTTTGAGCGTCCTATTTATGCTGGTAACGCAATTCAGACAGTTAAGTCGAAAAGTAATAAAAAAATTATTACCGTTAGAGCTCCGTCATTCCAAGCGGTAGGAGATCAAGATCCATCTTCTATTGAAAATATTAACAGTGGCGAAAATAAAAGTTTATCTGAGCACATATCGGATGAGCTTACTAAATCAGATAGACCTGAACTAACCTCGGCTAAGGTCATAGTTTCTGGTGGTAGAGGTATGCAATCAGGAGATAATTTTGTACTTCTTGAAGGAGTTGCTGACAAACTTGGAGCAGCATTAGGTGCTTCAAGAGCTGCTGTAGATGCGGGATTTGTCCCTAATGATTATCAAGTTGGACAAACCGGAAAAGTTGTTGCTCCAGAGCTTTATATTGCTGTAGGAATTTCGGGTGCAATTCAACACCTTGCAGGAATGAAAGACTCAAAAATTATTGTTGCAATTAATAAAGATGAAGAAGCACCTATTTTTCAAGTAGCAGATTATGGATTAGTAGCAGACTTATTTACAGCTATACCTGATTTAGATGCAGCTTTAGATTAATTAATAGAGAGTTCTTTGTAACTTTTAATTATTTCTATAACTTCGTCATTATCCCATTCCCAAGGTCCGTCTCTTCTACCTATTTCATTACCTTCATGGTCAACTAAAAATGTTAATGGAAGGCCCTTTGCTTTTGAATAAAGCCCTGATTTAGTTGAATTGTCATGGTATATTTTTAAATTCTTCAAACCTATATCTTGATAAAATTCTTGAATTTTAAGGATATCAGTTTTCTCAACTGCAATAGCTATAACTTCAAAATTGCCATCTCCAACAGACCCTTGTAAGCGATCCAGAGCTGGCATTTCAATTTTACAAGGCAAACACCATGTTGCCCATAAATTAATTAATAAAACTTTTCCCTTAAAGTCTTCTAAGAAAAACTGATTATTTTCTATATCATAAAAATTAATTTCACTCAGACTTGCTTCTTTATTAGGCTCAAGAAATACTCTATCATGATCTAAATTATTTTTTTTGATGACAAAAAAAGTAAAAAATAAAAAAACAAAAAAAGATATAAAGATTAGACCTATTAAGAGTGGTTTTTTTGATATATTCATATGGTATTACCTTAGATTGTTGACAGGTTCGGAAAAATGAAAAAAAAACCATCAAAGAATAAGATGTGGGGAGGAAGATTTACTTCAAAGCCATCAGATCTTTTACAAAAAGTTAATTCATCAATTCATTTTGATTATAAACTATTTGAGGAAGATATTGAAGCATCAATTGCTCATGCAGCAATGCTTGCGGAATGTAAGATAATTTCTAAAAAAGACTCTTCATCAATCATCGCAGGTTTAAAAAAAATAAATAATAAATTTAAAAAAGGAAATTTTAAATTAAATCCTGAATTGGAAGATATTCATATGAATATCGAGGCTCAATTACAAAAAGAGATAGGAGACCCTGCAAAAAGGTTACATACCGCTAGATCTAGAAATGATCAAGTTGCGACAGATTTAAAACTTTATGTAAGAAAAAAAAATGATCAATTAATAAAAGAAATATCAAACTTACAATACGCATTATCAAAAAAAGCTAAGGCTGGGTATAATATTTTGATGCCTGGATTTACACATATGCAAACTGCCCAGCCAATTACATTTGGTCATCATCTTCTTGCATATGTCGAGATGCTATCAAGGGATAAAAGTAGATTGATTGATTGCAATAAAAGATTAAATGAAAATCCACTTGGGTCAGGAGCATTATCTGGTACTTCTTTTCCAATAAACCGAAAAATCACAACAAAATCATTAGGATTTAACAAGCCAATGCAAAACTCCCTAGATGCGGTTTCATCAAGAGATTTTGTATTAGAAACAATCTCATCGATAACTATATGCTCTATTCACCTTTCAAGGTTAGCTGAAGAAATAGTAATGTGGATGTCTAGTGGTTTTAGTTTTATTGATTTACCCGATAATTTAACAACGGGATCATCAATAATGCCTCAAAAAAAGAATCCTGATCTTGCTGAACTTATTAGAGGTAAAACTGGAAGAATAATTAGTTCTTTCATTAATATGTCTATTGTCATGAAAGGATTACCTCTTGCTTACTCAAAAGATCTTCAGGAGGACAAAGAACCAACTTTTGATGCTTTAGAAAATATTGAATTATGTCTTCAATCAATGACGGCAATGATAGCCTCATTAAAAGCTAATAAAGAAAATATGGAATTAGCTGCAGCGTCTCAATTTTCAACTGCTACTGACCTAGCAGATTGGCTTGTTCAAAATTTAAATATACCATTTAGAACTGCTCACGAAATAACAGGGAAAATTGTAAAAATATGTGTTGATGAAAATATTACTTTAGAACAAATGGATTTAGAAAAACTAAAAAAAATAGACAAAAGAATTAATAAAGAAATATACAAAGCTCTAAATGTGAGAGACTCTGTTGAAAGAAAAATTTCTGAAGGTGGCACATCTCCAAAAAACGTTTTAAAACAGGCTAATCAATGGATTCAGAGACTTGAAAATGATAAATAGAGAAAAACTTCTTATTATTTTTGTTATTATAATAGCTTTAGGTAGTTGCGGAAGAAAAGGAGATTTATTGCCACCCCCAAATCTTACCTCAATGTTATCTTCTAATTCTGTCATGAGCAGTAAGTAATGATGAATTATAATTATAAAAAAGGTAATCTTATTTTTGATGATCTAAATATTAAAAATATTACAGAAGAAATTCAAACTCCTTTTTATTGTTATTCTTTGAATTATTTGAAAGATCAATATTCATCATTAGACAACTCTATTAATCTCAAAGACTATGAAATTTGTTATGCTGTAAAGTCAAATTCAAATCAATCAATAATAAAGAATTTTGCAAATATGGGTTCAGGAGCTGATGTTGTATCAATCGGTGAAATGAAACGTGCTCTTAAAGCAAATATTTCACCAAATAAGATTGTCTTTTCAGGAGTTGGTAAAAACTCCAACGAAATTAGGTTCGCATTAGAGAATGATATTTTAATGTTTAATGTAGAGTCAGTAAGTGAATTAAAAAAAATTTCTGATGAGGCTTTATCACAATCAAAAAAAGCTCCAATTGCTATTAGAATAAATCCAGATATTTCTGCAGGTGGAAATGAAAAAATATCAACTGGTAAAGCTCAAGATAAATTTGGAATAAGCTGGAAAGACGCTTATGAAGTTTACGAATATGCATCTACCCTTTCTGGAATAGAAATTAGAGGAATTGATGCTCATATTGGCAGTCAAATAAATCAATTAGAACCTTTTAGCCATTCATTTGATAAATTAAAAGAGATTACATCTATGCTAAAAAATAAAGGTCATAAAATAGATATTATAGATGTTGGTGGTGGCCTGGGAGTAAAATATAAAGAAAATGAAACCCCTATTGATGTAAAAAAATATGGAAAATTATTATCAGAAAAACTTGGGGAATTAGGCTGTAAAGTAATTATTGAGCCGGGAAGATTTTTAACTGCAAATGCAGGAATATTAGTAACAAAAATTCTTCATATAAAAAAATCTGATATTAAAAATTTTGTAATTGTTGACGCGGGAATGAATGATTTTATTAGACCAACTTTATATGGCGCACATCACAATATAATACCCCTCAAAGAGCCAGGAAAATTAGAAAACCTAAAATGTGATATTGTTGGACCAGTATGCGAAACTGGTGATTTTTTTGCTAAAGATATAGATCTAAAAGATATAAATGAAGATGATTTCCTAGCAATATGCTCTACGGGGGCATACGGATCAGTTCAATCCTCAAATTATAATACGAGAGCGAGTATAGATGAATTATTAATAAATAAGGGTGAATATGAAATTATTAGAAAAAGAATTAATGAAGACATTATTATTGATAAAGATATAATTTCAAAGTGGGTATAATTACTCAATAATTTCAACAAAAATATTAGAAGCATCTTCAGGAAAATTACTAAATTTTACTTCAAAATCCTTAATTTCTAGATAGTCAAAAAATTCATTATTAAATTTTATAGTTTCTCTCATTAAAACTGTTCTATCATTACTCTCTATAATGATCATTATAGATGGGACTTTTCTTATGTAATTTTCTTGATTTATAAGAGAGCCAGAAACAATTAATGGAGAGCCATTCTCTTCTGAGGATATCCTGCTGGATAGATTATTGATCTCTATTCCTCTAAACTTTATTGATGGGTCAAAAATTTCTATTACGGGTGATAAAGTTGGAAACTTATTAACAATCAAAACCCTCTTATTCCAACCAATAATAAAAGAAGTAAAAAGTAAAAGTAAAAAAATCCAAAAAATAAAATCTGATTTATTTGTTTGTGGCTTATTAAATACAACTGGTAATGGATGATCAGGTTTCTTATTTTTATCAATTTTTTCTTGATTTTTGTCGTTTGTCTTTAAACCTTGCGTTGAAGATGGTTCAAATAATTTAGGAACATCAATTGGCTCCCCTTTTGAAGATGAAGTCCAAATTAGCGAACATCTAGAACATTTCAATTTTTTAGGTGATCCATTAAATTTTTTTTCATCTAAGAAAAAATTTGTGTTGCAAGATGGACATTGAATAATCATTAATTACTTTTGATACCTATAAATTATTTGGTGAAACTTTAATAATTTTACCAGAGTTTTTCTTTCCTCTACCATCTGTCAGGATAATTAAATTACCATTTTTAGATGATTTTATACTTCTAATTCTAGAGTTAATCTCTTTAAACATAATTTCTTCAGAAACGACCTTATTATCTTTAATTACTAATCTTCTTACGTCACCAGGTGATAAAGCTGAAATAAATAAATTCCCATACCATTCAGGAAATAAATCACTGTAATAAAAAGTCATATCAGATAAAGCAATTGAAGGCGTCCAATATTTGATAGGTTGTTCCATTCCCTCTTTTTTATTAAATGGTGAAATAATAGAGCCACTATAATCAATACCATATGTTATTGCTGGCCAACCATAATTTAAACCTGGATAAATTATGTTTAGTTCATCACCACCTTTTGGACCATGCTCATGACTATAAATAAGCCCATTAATATCTTTTGTTAGACCTTGTTGATTTCTATGACCATAAGTAAAAATATCTTTAAGGGCATTATCTCTTTTAAAAATTGGATTATCACTTGGAATTGAACCATCATCATTAATTCTCAATATTTTACCAAAATGGTTGTCTAATTCTTGTGCCTTCTCTCTATGATTGAAACCATCCCCAGATGAAATTAACAAGGTATTATCATCTAGAAATAATAATCTTGCGCCATAATGAGCTGATGTTTTTCTGAAGGCTTGCGCAGTATGAATTGTCTCTATGTCAATTAAATTATTTTCATGAAGCTTGGCTCTTGAAACTTGTAGAGTATTTCCTTCTTTAGTTTTAATAGAATAAGATAGATAAATAAGATTATTTAATTCAAAATCAGGATGCAATTCAACATCGGATAGGCCTCCTTGACTTCTAGCCAACACTGAAGGAACATTTCTTACAGTTATTATTTTTTTTAAGCTGGGATTATAGATTTTTAAATTTCCAGTCAATTCGGAAACTAAAAAATCTCCATTTGGAAGAAAATCAATATCCCAAGGCATATCAAGACCTTCATATAAAGTTTCCAACTTATAAATTTTATCGTTAGCATTCACTGAATAACTTAGTGAGAAAAAGATTGTAAAAATTAATGAATATTTAATTATTTTTTTCATATATTTGTACCTTTAAAAAAAATTCTTTTAACTGATTAAAAATTATTCCCCCAAAGAAACCAATCAAACAGAATATTAATAAACCCATTAATTGTCGCGCACTAGAAATCAATACAATTCCATCAAAAGTCATCTTTGTATAAAAAATAATTCCATAAACACTTGCAAAACCGGAAAAGCCATAAGAAAACATGGAATTAATAGGTATAATTAATCTTATTATAGCTGTTAAAAAATAACCAAAAAATAATGCGATAAAAATTACACCATACATATTTATGGGAATTCCCCATTGAATCAAAATCGGCGATAAACCGCCGCGAAGATCATGAAGAAGTGAGTCAACTAAAACAACAAATGAGATATCAAATCCTTGAGTTTTTAACCAAAATATATTCCATATGGTATTCTGAAAAAGTATAAAAAAACTGGTTAAAATGGCAGAAAAAATAAAAGCCAATAACAAACTAAAGAAAAGTTTTATTAAATACATCTTAAGATTACCTCTTCTCTATTAGCCATATTCCCATTGTAATAAAAATTAAACCAAAGCCAATTACAAAATTAATTTTCTCATTTAAGAAGAAGATACCAATTAATAATGCCCATACTGGGATCAAATAATTTACAAGTGACAGGAATAATGGTCCTTTTAAAGAAATAATTTTAAACCATAATAATGTTGCTATTCCTGTAGGAAATACTCCTAAAAGAATTAATGCAAAAAGACTTTTAATTGAAATCTTATCGAAAGTTACTGAGTTGTTTTCAAAAAGAGATAATATTATTAAACCAATTATACTTCCGCATATCAAAGAGCTTAGAGATCTCTCAAAGGAGTCCTCTTGAGGAGCATTTTTTATTATAACGCTAGCTAGAGCAAAAGAAAATGTTCCAATTAAAACAGCAATTTGCCCGATAAAAAAATTATCATTAATTGTTAAACTATTAAGACTATTAAATCCTACCAGCAAGATAATACCAAATAATCCTGAAAAAATTCCAAAAATTACTTTTAAGTTAAGCAAACGATCCTTAAGTAAAAAGTAAGACAAAACTATAGTAATAATTGGATTAGCACCCATTAATATTGCAACCAAAGAAGATGGAATAAACTGGGCCCCCCATGAAATAATTGAAAATGGTAATGAAAATCCTAAAAATCCAATCAAGGAACTCCATAACCAGAAATTTAAGGAAATTGGCAGCTTTCTATTCAAAATAAGAAAAAATGTCAGTATTGTAATACTACCAATAATAAGCCTAAAGGACATCACTTTTAGAGGACTAATTGTCTCTAGTGAAATTTTTAAGGCAGCAAAAGCTGTTCCCCACATAACAACTAAACAGAAAAGCATTGCATAAGGAAGAAAATTAGAAAGAGTTTTATTCATAGAATGCTTCCTAGATATTTGGTCGAGTAATGTTCTTTAAATAGACTAAGAATGATTATTAAGATAGAAAAAATAAATATATTTCTTTAATTATTATTTTGTGAGAGAAAAAATTTTTATTTTAAAAAAGATCAATATCATCTTCATGCTAATTCTCATATCTTTTTTAAGTTTTGATATTTTCAATTTTCTAAATCTAGGTAATCAAAAAAAAATAATTAATGAAAATAAAAAAGCCATTGTAGTTTTAACAGGGGGACCGAGAAGATTGGAAGAGGGCTTCCAGTTATTAGAGAGAAAAATGGGAAGCGCTCTTTTTATCTCAGGAGTGAATCCAATAGTTACAAAAAAAGACTTAAAAAAAATTTTAAATACAAACAATTCTAACAAAAAAAATATTTTATTTGATTGCTGTGTTTATTATGAAAAAAAATCAAAAAATACTAAATCAAATTCCATTGAGGCAAATGAATGGTTAACTAAAAATGACTATGATGAAATTTTTTTAGTCACATCCTCATCTCATATGCCAAGAAGTATTTACGAATTTAAAAAAAATGCTCCTAAAATTATTATATATCCTTGGAATATAGCCGAAAAAGAAAAAACAACTTTTAATAATTTAAAAAAATTAAGTATCGAATATTTGAAATTTAATTTTATAAGATTACAATATTTATTTAAATCAAAAAAAAGTTATGAAAATTAAAAATAAAATTTTTTCAATTATTTCAATTAGTTTACTAATTTTAATTACTGCAATAATTGCAATTTTAGGTTTACCCTGCTTGGCATTGCCAAGAGAGTATACTGCTAAACTAATTAATTTTTGGTCTAAAATAATGTTATCATTTTTTAAAAATTTTGATGGTTTGGATTGGGATGTCCAAGGCATAAATAATATTCCTAATGGTCCATTTGTTGTAGCTTCAAAACATCAGTCTGTTTGGGATACAATTTTTTTCACTGCTTTTTTCTCTGATGCAGCAATGGTTTTAAAGAGAATAATTATATTGATACCATTTTATGGATTACACGCCATTAAGGCAAAAATGATATGGCTAGATAGAAAAGGACATAGTAAGGCCCTTAAAAAGTTAATTAAGCAAGGAGAAAACTGCAAAAAAGAAAAAAGGCCAATTGTTATTTTTCCAGAGGGTACAAGAAGTCGAGTTGGGCAGAAAAATAAATATAAACCTGGAGTAACAGCTTTATATAAGTTTTTAAATATACCATGTATTCCGGTCGCACTTAATTCTGGTGTATATTGGGAAACTAAAGGTCTTAAAAGGAATAAAGGAAAAATTATTGTAAAATTTATGGAGCCTATAGAACCTGGCTTAAGCAGGGACGAATTTGAAAAAAAATTAGAAACTGTTATTGAAAATGAAACAGAAATCCTAGTTGAAAGTGCGATTAACTAAATAATTATTTATTTTTTCTACCAAAATCAATTTTATTTTCATCTTGGCCTGCATCAATAATTCTCTTTCTTACATTTCTTGTTTTTTCGAAGCTAGAAAAAAGCATATTCGTATCTTTTTTTAAAATAGATTTTTTTAATTTTGCTAAATCATTTGAAAATAAATCTAACATTTCCAAAACTGCTTCACTATTATATGTAAAAATGTCACTCCACATTTTTGGATCAGACGCTGCAATTCTTGTAAAATCCCTAAATCCACCAGCTGAATATTTTACAACTTCAGTGTCAGTTACGTTAGCTAGATCATTTGCTGTTCCAACAATATTGTATGCTATGAGGTGAGGTATATGACTCGTTATCGCCAGTACTTTGTCATGGTGCAAAGCATCCATAATTTCAACTTTTGAGCCAAGTAACTCCCAAAAATACTTAATGCTTTCAATGCTTTCTTTTGAATTGTCTTCTGTTGGGGTTAAAATACACCATCTATTTTCAAATAATTCAGGAAAGCCAGAGTCAGGCCCAGATTCCTCTGTACCAGCTATAGGGTGACCTGGAATAAATTCAACATCACTGGGGATTAGGTCCTTTAACTCTTCTAGGACAGTAAACTTTGCTGATCCAGTATCAGTTACAATACTGCCTTTTTTTAAAAAAGGAGCTATTTCTTCAATTATTGGCCTAAATGTTGATAAAGGTGTTGCTAATATAACTAAGTCAGCACCATCAACAGCCTTAACTAAGCTTTTTTCAGCACGATCGATGAAACCTCTTTCAACCGCCCTGAGAAGAGTTTTCTCTGTTTTTGCATAACCAGTAATTTTGGAGTCAAAATTATTTTTCTTCATGCTAAGGCCGATTGAGCCTCCTATTAATCCGAGTCCAATAATACAAACAGTGTCAAAATTATTTTTCATTTTACCGTGAGAGCTCCTTTAAGGATTTTATTAAAAGATTATTGGCCTCATCATTTCCAATGCTCACCCTCAGAAAATCTGGTAAATTATACTCATGCATTTGTCTAAGAATTATACCTTTAGAGCATAAATAATCAAAAACATGATTTGCATCAAAACTAAGATTATTTGAAACCTGAAATAAAATAAAATTACAGTTACTTGGAATTGTTAAATATCCTAAGCTATCAAGTTCCTTCATAATTTTTGGTAGCCATAAATTATTATGTTCGATTGATTTTAAAATATGATTTTGGTCATTAACAGCAGCTACTGCAACTTTCTGAGCTGTAGAATTTACTGAAAAAGGTATCCTTAATCGACCTAAAACATCAATTACCTCATCAGGGCAATAAGCCCACCCTACTCTTAAGCCAGCAAGACCATAAGCTTTAGAAAAAGTTCTTGTGACAACAATATTATTATTATCTTCAACCAAAGAAATAAATGAAGAATAATCATCATCATTTACGTATTCTATGTATGCTTCATCAATAATTAATAGTATTTTAGATGGAAGATTTTTATGAAGACCTATTAAATCTTCATATGATACCATAGTCCCAGTAGGGTTATTTGGATTTGCTATAAAAATCATTTTTGTAGAATTATTTACTAAATCTAAAATTGAATTTACCTGCGTTTGAAAGTTTACCTCTTTAGCTCTAACAATTCTTGCGCCTGATGCTTGAATAGCTAATGGATAGACTGCAAAAGAATTCTCTGAAACAATTGCTTCGTCATTTCCAGATAAATAAGCTCTAGCAAGCAAATGAAGTATTTCATCTGAACCACATCCGCAAATTATATTATTTGGGTTTATAGAATAGAATTGGGCTAGCTTTTTTATTAATAGTGAGTTTGATGGGTCAGGGTAGACAGTTATATCCTTAACAGCTTCATTATATGCATTTATCACACTTTCGCTTGGTCCAAATGGATTTTCATTTGAAGATAATTTAAATATTTTATCAACGCCATTAATGCTGCTAGCGCCACCTTTATAAGGTTTTAAATCATTCAAAAAATTATTTGGTATCGGTTTATCCATATTTAAACAACATTATTCTGATTAATAGTTATATTATTAAAATCTCAAAAAAAGAAATCTTAGTTTTTTATATAACTTATAAAATTCTTATAACAAAACTTTAAAATTTAGTAACAAGCATATTTTATTTGCAATTTATAAAAATAAGTCTTATGTATCAAACTACATTTTGAGAGGGAGTAATCCCTGCCAACCTGCAATAACCTGCGAAGGTGGTAACTTTAATGTGGCTTAATAAGCAAAAAAAGGTTCTTTCTCTCATTTGTAAAATATAGTTGAGTTTAGCTTCCTTAAGAAGCTGGGTATTTGATTTTCAGATTGTGCACCCTAGATTTCCTAAAAGCACTAAAGAGAGGAAAAAATGAAAAAACAATTCTTTAAAAAAACTCTATCACTACTATCATCTTTGGTAATAGTTTTATTTATTTCTTTAACCCCTATAAGCGTAATGTCTCAAGAAGCAACAGCATTTAAAAGTGCTGGGAAGTGGCTAGTCGGTCTTAAAGTTTTAAATTTAGACCCTGATGAAAAATCAGTAACGTCAATTGGCGGTGAAGCAAAAGTTGATGATGATACTGTACCAGAACTAGATATTAGATATTTTTTAACTGATAATATTGCTATAGAAGCAATTTTTGGGACTACTGAACATAGTGTAAAGGCTATTGGAACAGCTCTTGGAGATGTTAATTTAGGTACAGTCAAAGTTTTACCACCTACATTTACTCTTCAATATCATTTCAATAGTGAAAGTAGATTCTTGCCATATATTGGTGCTGGAATAAATTATACTTTTTTCTATGATGATAATCCTGGTGACGCTGTAGGCATTAGCTACAAAGATGAAGTTGGTTTTGCGCTAAATATAGGTTTTGATTATGTTATTAATGAAAATAACTATTTTAATATAGACATCAAAAAATATAAGCTTTCAACTGATACAGTAATTGATGCTGGGCCTGCTGGAATTGCTACTGCATCAGTAGACCTAGACCCACTAGCTGTAAGTATTGGCTATGGCTGGAGATTTTAAAGAATTAATTAAATATTAATTCTAATATTTCCAATAAGAGGTTATCTTATTGCTATGAATACTGATCAAAATAAACTTCCATGTTCATACTTTACAGATACCAAGCCTCTTTTACTTGAAAATGGAACAAGTATAGATGAGCTTACTGTAGCCTATGAAAGCTATGGTAAGCTCAATCAAGATAAATCAAATGCAATAATAATTTGCCATGCGCTTTCTGGAGATCAGTTTTTAGCAAGCAAAAATCCTTTAACTAATAAAGATGGTTGGTGGAATAGGATGGTCGGTAGTGGGAAACCAATTGACACTGATAAATATTTTGTAATTTGTGCAAATGTTCTTGGTGGTTGCCTAGGCTCTACTGGACCTACCTCGATAAATCCATCTACCGGTGAAGAGTATGGACTAAATTTTCCAGTTATAACTATTTCCGATATGGTTAATGCACAAATGAGGTTAATTCAGCACCTTGGAATTGACAAACTCTTATCAGTTATTGGGGGATCAATGGGTGGAATGCAAGTTCTTGAGTGGGCAGCCTCTTACCCATCTAATATTCTCTCTGCTATACCAATTGCTACATCCTCCAGACATACAGCGCAAAATATTGCATTTCATGAACTTGGGAGACAAGCGATAATGGCCGATCCAGATTGGAGCGGTGGTAACTATATAAAAGTTGGTACTAATCCAACCAAAGGATTGTCAATTGCAAGAATGACAGCTCATGTAACTTATTTATCTGAGGCTTCTCTTACGAAAAAATTTGGAAGGAGACTTCAAGATAAAGAAGAAATAAGTTTTGGGTTTGATGCTGATTTTCAAATCGAAAGTTATTTAAGACACCAAGGCCTAACTTTTGTTGATAGGTTTGATGCCAACTCTTATCTTTATATTACAAGAGCTATGGATTATTTTGATTTAGAAAAAACTCATAAAAAAAGTTTAACAGAAATTTTTGAGAAGACTGATATTAAGTTTTTGATAGCATCATTTACTGGAGATTGGCTTTATCCACCATCTGAAAATTTAATGATTGTTAGAGCATTAAGTGCAGGAGGAGCTGATGTTAGTTTTGTTAATATTGAATCTGACAAAGGTCATGATGCATTTCTTTTAGAAGAACCAGAGTTTGACGATGCAATGAGAGGATTTATTAATTCAGTTTCTATAGAGGCGAAAATATAATGAGTAACAATAGAACTGATCTTGAATTAATAACATCTCTCGTAGATGAAGGGACAAGAATACTTGATGTAGGTTGCGGAAATGGAGAGTTATTACAATCCTTAAAAGATAAAAAAAGTGTTAAAGGTCAAGGTCTTGAGCTTAAACAAGAAAGAGTTAATCAATGCGTTTCAAGGGGTTTGTCGGCTATTCAAGGAAATGCTGATAGCGATCTCAGCCTCTATCCAAATCAATCATTTGATTGCGTGATTTTAAGCCAAACAATCCAAGCAACTAGTAACCCAAAAAATATTTTGATCGAATTAGTTAGAATTGGTAAAAAAGCAATTGTCTCAATACCCAATTTTGGCTTTTGGAAAGTAAGGGCAGGCTTTGCGACTTATGGCAAAATGCCTATTACAAAAAAACTTTCAAATAATTGGTATGACACTCCAAATATCCACTTATGCAGTATATTGGATTTTGTTGATTTATGTCAGGAGCTAAATATTAAAATTGAAAAAACAATTGTTCTTTCATCAAATAAAACTAAATCATATAATGGCTCTCCAAATAATTGGTCAAATTTTTTTGGAGAGGAAGCAATTTTTTTAATAAAAAGTTAAGCTTTTATATCACTTTTAATTTTTTGATTAATTAACTTTTTATCATTTGCAACTGGGGCTAAATAATTTTTTTTACCTTTTATAATTATTACTCCAGAGAAATACTTTGTAAGTGCATTATTTAAAAATTCAAATAATTTTAATTTATCAATTAGAAACTTACTTTTGGGTGGTGGAAGAAATAAAGAGTATTCAATATCTATAATAGTAAAAAAATTATTTAATAATAATAAATTTAATTCATAAGAACTGAATGTTCTCAAAGAGTTTAAATTTTTTTTATAAAAGAAACGCCAAAAGCCAAATGTATTTGGAACTATAATTATAATCTCTCCATCTTTATCTAAAACCCTCCAAGATTCCCTTAAAAATTTTTTATGGTCATATAAATATTCAAAACAATTTACAACAAGTAACCGATCAATTGATAGGTCATCTAAAGGAAGAGCGCATTCATTAACTGAAACTGTTAAATTTTTTTTATCTGATGAAAAATTAAGTAATCCAAATTTTCTAGGTACGAGAAAAAATAGTCTTTGAAAATTAGACTTAAAAATTCCTAAAAAAGGAAATCCATAGCCTATCACAGCATTCCTTGAATTATTGAAATCAGGCCACAATAAGAAAATTCTCTTTGAAATAATTTGAATTACAGATTTGCCTAAAAAACTAGAATAAAAAATTTTAAAATTTTCAATATTTATCTTCATATTATATACTCTAATTTAATTCAAAATTCCGCTGGAGATATAATTGATTGTAGAACAAATATGGACAGGTAATCAATTTCGTAATTTTAATTATTTAATTGTATGCCCTGAAACTGGTGAAGCTATGGCTATTGATCCTCTTGATCATGAAAAATGCATGGCAATTTGTAAAAAAAATGGTTGGGAAATTACAAAAGTACTAAATACTCATGAACATTGGGATCATATTGGCGGTAATCAAAGTATAATAGAATCCACTAATGCAAAACTTTTGGCCCACAAGAACGCAAAGGATGCAATCGACGGAATAGACATCGGCTTATCAGCTGGCGATAATATTAAGATAGGATCTTCAATCACTTTAAATGTTTTAGATACACCTGGTCATACCATGAGCCATGTATGTTTATTTGCAAATAACGATAACCCTTCCTTATTTTGCGGCGACACACTATTTAATGCTGGTGTAGGACACTGTAAAGGAGGCGGTAACCCTGAGGAATTATATGATACTTTTATAAATCAGCTATTTAAGCTACCTAATGATACAAAAATTTACCCTGGTCATGATTATTGGGAAAATAATTTAAAATTTACTTTAGATCGAGAACCAGAAAATACTAAGGCTAAAGAAATGATAGAAGGAACACTTGTAAAAAATCCTGACAATGCATTAATATCAACAATTGAAATTGAAAAAGAAATAAATTCTTTTTTTAGATTAAAAAATGAAGAAATTATAAATAAATTGAGAGATGATTTTCCAGACCTACCTAAAAACCCAAGCACAAAAGAAGTTTTTTTAAAATTAAGAGAACTCAGAAATGAATGGTAAAAATTTTATTGTATTTTAACCTTAGGAGCCAGTTGAACAAAAACCACTCCCAAAAATATAAGACCAGCACCAATAAACCCACTCAAATTTAAAAACTCTGATAAAATTATCCATCCAAAAAATGCAGCGAATATTGCCTCAGTACTCATAATTAAAGCTGCAGGTGTTGGCTCAACTAATCTCTGACCAAACATCTGAAGAGTGAAACCAATACAAACTGATCCTAGAGAACAGTAAAAAAGATAAAAAATCCCTGGGCTTGAAATATCTTTAATGTCTAAAAAATTTTTACCATCGAAAATACTTCCATAAATAAATAATAAAGAGCCACAAACAATAAATTGAATTATTGAAAATTTAAAAATCGGAAATTTTGATACTGAGTAAGACACCACATGCAAATGAATAGCCCAAAAAATAGCGCTAAAGATTATCCACAAATCTCCATTACTTATATTAGTTAGGCTTATATTTTCGCCTGAAGAACTAAGCAAAATTGAACCTAAGAAACAAATCATTATACTTGGCCATATTGACCAATGTATTGATTTAGACATAAAAATTCCAATTATAGGGACAATTAAAACATATAGACTTGTATAAAACCCAGCATTAGTAGCTGTTGTTGTCACAATTCCAATTTGCTGAGTTAAAGCCGCTAATGCAAGTATTGTACCACTTATAAGAGAGAAAATTGAAAATTCTTTAAAAGATTCTACTTTTTCTGAAGAAAAATTAATGAAAGAGAATAAAATTATACCTCCAATTAAAAACCTTAAAGATGTAAACTGTAAAGGCGACCAATCTTCCATAGCAATTTTTTGAGGCACAAATGTAGAACCCCATACAATTGATGCTATTAATAAAAAAATTAAGCCTTTTGTTTTTGATGAAATAATCAAAATAAAAGTTTATTTTGGTTCTTTAGTCTCTATTACCTTACGACCATTATACATACCTGTTTTTAGATCAATATGGTGTGGTCTGTGAAGTTCTCCAGAATCTTTATTCTCTACATAAGTAGGATTTTCTGATTGATGACCACCTCGTCTCTTTCCTCTTCGAGAAGGGCTCACCTTTCTTTTTGGAACTGCCATTTTATACTCCGCTCGGTATATTAATTTCTTTGAAGGACTTATAACCCTATAGATGCTTTGGGGCAAGTAATTAGATTAATACTTAACTATACATTCATCACAAAGAAAATATAAATTATCAGGATCATTTAAGTTTTCCTGCCATTTCATAGTTTTGAAAAAATCATTTTTTAAATTATAAAATAAATTCTTATTGTAATTATCTCTTTCCTGAATATTCATTAGTCCAAAAAAATTTTTTAAAAATGTATAATCATTCTTTTTTTGATCAAATCTTTTAATTTTATAGTCTTTAATATTTGCTAAATTTTTTGCTTTATTTACTGCATCTTCAAAAGATCCTATTGCATCAATAAGGCCTTTATCTAAGGCATCGCTGCCTGACCATACTCTACCTCTTGCTATCTCATTAACCTGATCAATTGATAAATTTCTTCCTCTAGATACAATACTAGTAAAGTTATCATAAAGTCTATCTACAGAACCCTGGATTAGATTAATCAATCTATCAGAAGGGGTTTTTAGAAATACGCCACTATTAAGACCACTAGAAAAGGGTGTTTTTTCAATTCCATCCTCATTTAGTCCTATTTTTTTAGCTGTTTCTTGGGCATTAAATAAAATAGCTGCAACACCAATAGAGCCTGTGACAGTAGTCTCATGAGCGAATATAAAATCTGACTCAGCTGCAATCCAATATCCACCAGAAGCTGCAACACCCCCCATTGAAACAATAATTGGTATATCGAGATTCTTAATCTCCATAAGCTCCTCTCTAATAAGCTCTGATGCAAAAGCGCTACCCCCGGGGGTATTTACTCTCAAAATAAGGGCTTTAAGATTTTTTTCTTTCCTCGCATTTCTAATTAACAAAGAAACATTTTCTCCCCCTGCAATACCTCTAGGCTGATTCCCATCCATAATGGTGCCCGCAACTGAAATTACTCCGATTATATTTTCGCTATTAGTTGTTTCAGGTTTTAAATATTCATCCAAATTAATATACCGCCAATCTTCTTTTGGATGTGGAAATTTGCTACTTAGATATTGCTCAGTTTCAGATCGCGTTTTTAGACTATCTACCAATCCATAATTAAGAGCTAAACTTGCGAAATCAAAATTATTGTCTTCAGCAAGTACATCAGTATTTTCTATATAAAAATTAATTTTACCTTTCTCAAGATTTCTATTTTTCTCAATTATATTAGAAGTAAATTCCCAAATCGAACTTTGTAATTTTAAATTTGCCTCCTTTGACTCATCACTCATTGATTCCTCAGTAAAAATTTCAGTTGCACTTTTATATTCACCCTTTGAAAACTGAATAACTTCAATATCGAGTTTATCTAATAAATTTTTTACAAATACTCTCTTGGAGGACCATCCATAAAGAGAAACACCTCCATTTTGATGAGCAATAATTTCATCAGCAGTGGATGCTAGAATATATGATGGCTGAGAATAATAGTCTGCTATTGCAATTATACTTTTATTTGTATTTTTTTTGAATTTTAACAAAGTCTCGGAGATATAAATTATATCCCCTGGATATCCACCAATAAAGTTACTTAAATCAATAACAATACTTTCTATATTTTTATCGTCTCCAGCTAAATTAATTGCTTTAACAATTTTATTTATTTCTATTTCCTTGGGATCATTGTTCTGGATAAAAAAGTCAAAACTACTTTTACTTTTTGCCTGCTCAACAAGGATACCATCCATTTGTATAAGTAATGCAGTCCCACCTTTAATATTTGTAGTAAATTTTGAAAAATAGTTAAATATAATCAGAATAATAATTAATACAGTTAGAGTTCTGATAAAAAAAGTTGGAATATAGGAAATTAAAGTCCATATCCACCTCAAAATCCTAAAAAGGTTACGAGCAATATTTTTTAAAGTATTCAAATTCTTAATCCTTAATTTGGTTGACCATAAGCATTATTATTGTCATCGCCTTTAATACAATAAAAATAAGTCAGGGGAATAATACCTATAATAGTAAAAGTTAAAAGTATCCACCAACCAGATTTATTTATGTCATGCAATCTTCTAATAGAAACAGCAATTTCAGGAATTATAAATATAAAATTAGATATAAAAAGTAATCCATTTAAACCAAGACTCTCAATAAAGGTAATAGACAAAAACATTAAAATTCTGAATAACTGCCAATACCAAAATTCCTTTCTTGATGACCTAGTCTCAAAATCAAAATATTTAATAAAGCAATTTATTACTGAATTAATTAAATCGTCAAAAAAGGTTGAAATCATAATCTTAAATCGAAAAACGCTCTCCAAGGTAAACGCGTCTTACATCATCATTTTTGATAATGTCTTCTGGTTTGCCTTCAATTAAAACAGAGCCCTCATGAATTAAAACTGCTCTGTCTATTAAGCCCATGGTCTCTCTAACATTATGGTCAGTGATTAAAACTCCAACACCTTTATCTTTTAAATGAGCAACTAATTCTTTAATTTCACCAAGAGCAATTGGATCAATACCTGCAAAAGGTTCATCAAGTAGAATATAATTTGGTTTTCCAGCAAGGCATCTAGCGATTTCAACCCTTCTTCTTTCTCCTCCAGATAATGCTAACGAAGGTGTTCTTCTTAAGTGACTAATATCAAATTCTGTTAATAGTTGATCAAGGTTACTTTCAATAACTTGTTTATCAGTCTCTACAATTTCAAGTATAGATTTTATATTATCTTCAACATTCAAACCTCTAAAAATTGAAGCTTCCTGAGGTAGATATCCAATGCCATTTTTAGAACGCTTATATATTGGAAGGTCTGTTACATCAAAACCATTTAATAAAATAGAACCAGCATTTGGTTTGATTAAACCAATAATGGTATAAAAAATAGTAGTTTTACCAGAGCCATTGGGGCCAAGAAGGCCAACTGCTTCCCCTTTATTTATATTAAAGCTAACCTCTCTAACAACAGGACGGTTATTATAAGATTTACTAATACGTTTAATCTCAAGACCTTGATCATTATTACTAATTATAGAGGGTTTACCCTTTAGGTTATTGCTCATCTTTTTTTTCACTTTTCATTAAAACACCTTTAACTCGATTGTTTTGATTGTCATCAGCAATGAAATCTATTGCACCAGACTCTAAATCGATTAAAAGCTTGTTACCTTTTAATGTTGTAAGATTATTTTCAACGGTAACATTACCTAATAAAATAATTTCATTATTACTTACACTATAAGAAGCATTATTGCCAGTTGCAGTCATATCTTGATTTGAAATAACTACTCCGTTGAAAGCATAAAGACTAGTTATCAAAGGCAATGCAGTGTCATTAGTAAAAATAAATTTCATTTGATCAGCTTTAAAATTCAGAGGCCCTTGATTTATACTAACAGATCCTGAAAAACCCCCCTCAAGGGCAATTTTATCGATATACATTTTATCAGCATTGACCTCCAGTGGCGCATCAATATTAGTATCAAAAGACATCAATTCATTAGCTAATAATTGATGATTTAAATATATAAAAATTGAAAAAAAAATTAAATAACTTCTAACAAAGGACACTATATTTATTCCTCGCTAATTTGCTTCATAAAACTTGATGGTATAATTAATTTAACCCCAGAGGATATAAAGATTTTATTACCTCTTTCATGTATCTCAACATTACCTGCATCAAATTCAATTTCGCCTTTTCTTCCTTGAACAGGTCCATCTAAAAAAGTAAATCCAGTTTCCAAGTTTACATTTACAACTTGAGCAATAAAGTCATAACCATCAGATGTTTTTGAAACAATATCATCAAAAAAAATTGCAATATTATTTTTTGCAAAATATTTTGCATTTCTAGAATTCACACTTATAGTTTGAACTCCCTCATCGCCAAGAGTAATACTTACATTTTCTAATTCTATATCCTTAAGATCTGGTCCAAGAGGGCTTGCCCTAAGAGCATTCAAAACAAATGGTTGACCAGAGGAGGTTTCACCAATCATAGATGGCTTTAAAACTCCATCGTTAGATTGTTCTGATAAAATAAGATTTAGATTTTTGTCTTCTGTATTTGATTTAATATTTATAGACTGAAAAAATATAAGAGAAACTATTGTTAATGCGATCAAAGGAAAAATAATTTTCAATCTTTTAATTCGAATATTTTGGACCTGATCTTTATCTATCATGTAATTAATTAATGACTAAATATGTCAATATCTGGCCATCCCTTCAAATCCAAATCTACTCTAGTTTTTATAAATGAAAAGCATTCGTTAGCCATATCTTGCCTATTCATTTTTACCAACTGTTCATCAAGCTTGGATTTAATCTTGTGCAAATAGATGACATCTGAGGCTGCATATTTTTTTTGATCTTCAGTTAATTCTTCTGCGCCCCAATTAGAGCTCTGCTGTTGCTTGGATAAATCTATATTTAATGTCTCTTTACATAAATCTTTTAATCCATGTTTATCTGTATATGTTCTAACAAGTTTAGAGGCAATTTTAGTACAATAAATAGGTTCACACTCTATATTAAGATATTTTTTAAAAACAGCCACATCAAACCTAGCAAAATGAAAAATTTTTAAGCAATTTTTATCTGTTAAAATTTTTTTCAAATTTGGGGCATTATAATTATCTCTATCAAGCTGAACTAAATGAGCATTTCCATCACCTGATGAAAGCTGAACTAAACAAAGCGGATCTCTCTCTGGTCTTAGGCCAAGTGTCTCAGAGTCAACAGCAATTGACTCATTAAACTCAATTTCTGGAGGTAAATCATTTTTATGAAAAAAAATTTCTGTCATTTAGGCTCTTTAAATAAATAATTTTAAGAATATAAGAGTTTTCTATTTAAGAGAAGTAATCTTATCAATTAAATTTTTCATCTCTGGTTTATTTTTTTTAATCTCTTCAAAATTTAATCCTTCAAGCTCATGAGGGAAAACTAACCAATTATCAGATTTATGAATATAATAATCTGGTTTTATATCAGTCTTATTGTTTGAAGGTTTGAAATAAGGAGTGGCAATTTTTATATCCGGTGTATTTTTTTTACAAGCTTTTCTTAAGTCTGATATAACCTGATTAATAGAGAGTCCCGTATCAAATACATCATCAACGATCAGCAGAGAATCCTCTGACTCTAGTTTTTTAATAACATAATTTAAACCGTAAACACTTACTTCTTTTGATCTTTTGCCTATAGACGTATATGAAGATGTCCTAATTGCAATATGATCAGAAGAAATTCCTAAAACATGAAGTAATTCTTGAACAGCGATACCAACTGGAGCTCCTCCTCTCCATACTCCGACTATATAATTTGGTCTAAAACCACTTTCATAAACTTTCCAAGCTAGTTGAAAAGAATCCTCCAATAGTTGATTTGAGTCTATAAATAACTTTTTCATGGTATTAATCTTAATATTCTCTGTTTAAAGTCAAGAATATATAGAAACAATATTTATTAGACTTAATCTATTTTATTAAACCATACATATTAATCAGAAATTATAACTTAACCTTCCCATAATCTGTCTAGGAGGTATTAATTCAATCCCTGTTCCTGCTACACCAAATACATCAGTCATACTTGAGTTAACACCATCTTCATCTGAAATATTTAAAGCAATTAAATTTATGCCAATTCTATCAGAAAACTCATAATTTAGGCTTAAATTATAAATGGTATACTCATCAACGTAATCAACAAAAGGATTATTAAAAACTCTTTGCTGGAAATCACCACGATGTATTAATTCTGCGGTAGCTGTTAAAAGTTTACCATTAGATAATATTTTTTCATACATTAATCCAAAATTTGCATTAAATTCTGGGCTTTTTGCAAGTTTATTACCTTTAATATTTTCTCTTAAGCTATAACGAATTGGCTCCTCTCCGAAAAAATATAGTTCAGCTCTTATATTATCTAATGCTTCATAATCAGATGTAATTTCTGTATCTAAGAATGATAATCTTAGATCAAAGGATAGTTCATTTGAAAGAATCCCTAAAAATTCAACCTCTAAACCACTCATCTCTGACTCGGGTATATTAGCAACACCACCTCTGTAAATATCAGGGTCAGTGGATTGGAATTGGAGGTTTTCATATTTATAGAAAAAGGCAGAAATATTTGCTCTTAACCTACTATCTAATAAATCTGTTTTTAAACCAATCTCATAAGCATCAATAGTTTCACTTTCAAACAATGGAAAAACTAATTGTGGGGCTGGATTTGCGCCAAAATTCTGCTCATCATCAACTGGATAACCAAAAGTTAAATTGCTACCCCCTGGTTTGAAGCCTTTTGTAAAAGATAAATATGTCATTGTATCGTCATCAACATCATACTCTATAGCAATTCTACCAGTAGTTTTTTCCAAATCATCTTCAATTAAATAAGACTGTAATCCAAAGAAATTTGTAACATCACTAGAAAATGTATCTTCAGTATATCTAAAACCAGAAACTACTCTTGTATTATCACTAATATTAAATGTCGCTTGCCCATAAATTGATTGAGATTCTCTCGTTGGAAATGCATCTGAAATAAAACCTAATTCAGCACCAAATGCGGCAAAGCATACGCCAGCAAAAGGATTAGTTGAGCAAATGGGATCATGAGTATAAGGAGTAAATTTTCCATCCATTTGGTCAACTAATTTTACATTGTTTACATC
>Ga0208130_1000243_pt1 | contig 29625 bp, 21 predicted proteins | sample ETNtaG_31_FD_185771 | JGI IMG/M metagenome (GOLD analysis project Ga0208130, IMG submission 185771) | Marine microbial and viral communities from oxygen minimum zone, Eastern Pacific Ocean - ETNP201310SV78 (SPAdes) (version 2) | ecosystem: Environmental > Aquatic > Marine > Oceanic ... | reverse complement strand
CACGCTTTTCTAGGCAAGAAATAGAGAAATTCTGCTGGATGGCAGTCCATGAATATAAGCATGGTGTTTTGCCCTCTGAATACGATATTAGAGAGATAGATGAGGATCTTTATTTACAGCTTCTGCAAGAATTTAAATCCAATATTTAATAAAAATAGGTTCCCAATTTTTACAATTATTAAAAAAATATTTTAATGTAATGCCTTATTAGTGCACTAATTAATTTGTTTAAATAGATTAATATTTACATTTGCATTAAGAATTAAAAAAACTTCTTATGGCCGAAACAGGACAGCGAGCTAAAAATGCTACAATAACTGAGATAGGAATACATAATTCAACAGTTTACTGGAACTTATCCTCAAAAGAATTGTCAGATATATCTTTAAAAAAAGGAGAAGCTACTAAAACATCTACCGGAGCAATAAATATAAATACTGGTGAATTCACTGGAAGATCACCGATGGATAGATTTATAGTTAAAGATGAATTAACCAAAGATGTTGTTTGGTGGGGCGATATTAATTTGTCATTTGATCAAAAAAAATTTGATAAACTTCATAAAAAAATATTAAAATACTTAAGTAACAAAGAAATATATGTTAGAGATGCATACGCATGCTCAGATGAAAGATATAGATTAAATATTAGAGTTGTTAATGAATATGCTTATAGTAACATGTTTGCATATAATATGTTTCTTAGACCAACAACAGATGAAATCAAAAATTTCCAAGCCGAATGGTTAATTCTTAATGCTCCAGGTTTTTTAGCAGATCCAAAAGAAGATGGTACTAGACAGCATAATTTTGCCATTTTAGACTTTACAAAAAAAATTATCTTGATTGGAGGTACAGGCTACACGGGTGAAATTAAAAAAGGTATTTTTTCAGCCTTAAATTATATTTTACCGCATGAAAAAAATGTTTTACCAATGCATTGCAGTGCAAATGTTGGGCAAAATAACGACACCGCAATATTTTTCGGACTTTCAGGAACTGGAAAGACAACTCTTTCTGCAGATCCAAAAAGAAATCTTATTGGAGATGATGAACATGGATGGTGTGGTGATACAGTTTTTAACTTTGAAGGAGGATGTTACGCCAAATGTATTGATTTGTCAAAAGAAAAAGAACCAGATATTTATAATGCTATAAAAGATGGTGCTTTGTTAGAAAATATATCTTTTTTTCCAAATACAAACACTCCAAATTACAAAGATGACTCAATTACACAAAATACAAGAGTAAGCTATCCAATTAATCATATAAAAAATATTGCTATACCATCACTTGCTAAGAATCCAAAGAATATTTTTTTCTTAACTGCTGATGCATTTGGCGTATTACCACCAGTCTCAAAATTAACAAGAGGTCAAGCAATGTATCATTTTATTTCTGGCTATACTGCAAAAGTTGCAGGTACCGAAGCTGGAATAAATGAACCCCAAACAACTTTCTCTGCATGCTTTGGAGCTCCATTCATGCCACTTCACCCAACAAAATATGCAGAAATGTTAGGAGAAAAAATGAAAGAAAAAAATGTTAATGTATGGCTAATAAATACTGGCTGGTCTGGAGGTGAATATGGTACAGGAGAAAGAATTTCCTTAAAATATACTAGAGCAATGATATCAGCAATATTAAATAATGAAATTAAAGATGAATTTGAAACTCACAAGGTTTTTGGATTACGTATGCCAAAGAGTTGTCCTAATGTTCCATCAGAAATTTTAAATCCCAAAAACACGTGGCAAGATCAGATAAAATATGATAAAAAGTCAAATGAATTAGCAAAAGCATTCATTAAAAATTTTGATCAATTTATTGAATTTGCAAATTCTGAAATTATTGACGCAGCACCTTCACCAAAATAATTATTTTAAATTTTAATGCAATTATTCTATATTGATAAAATAAGTGATGAAATTATTTTAAACAAATCTGAAAGTAAGCACATTACTAAAGTATTAAGAAAAAAAGAAAATGATATAGTATTCTTTACTAACGGAAAGGGTTTTCTTTATGAAGCAGTTATCACTAAAGCTGATGTAAAAAACTGTGTTTTAACAGTTTTAAATAAAATTAATAAAAAAAAACAACACAATTATCATTTACATATTGGAATTGCACCAACAAAAAATATAGAAAGATTTGAATGGTTTTTAGAAAAAGCAACTGAAATAGGGATAGATGAAATTACACCATTAATTTGTGAGAATTCTGAAAGAAAAATTATCAAATTAGAAAGATTAAATAAAATTTTAATTTCAAGCATTAAACAATCATTACAATATCAATTACCAAAACTTAATGAATTGATTACTTTTAAAGATTTTGTGATAAAAGACTATAAGCAAGAAAAATTAATAGCTCACTGTAATAATGCTAATAAATCTCTGAAATCTTTTAAAAATAAAAACAACTATTTGGTATTAATTGGACCTGAAGGAGATTTTTCATCTTCTGAAATAAAACTAGCAAAAGAAAATAATTTTAAATCTATTTCTTTAGGACCTAATAGATTGAGGACTGAAACTGCTGGTGTAGTTACAACTAATACTATAAACCTGAGTAATTAATGAGATTAATTATACTTTTAATTACAATATTACCTTTAACAATTTTCAGTCAAGGAACATACCAAATTGCGGTTCTAAAATATAATGGTGGAGGTGATTGGTATGCAAATCCAACATCATTAAAAAATTTAATATTCTTCTGCAATGAAAATATTGGAACTAATATTGAAAACGACCCAGCAATAGTTGAAGCAAACAATTTAAATATTTTTAACTATCCATTTATTCACATTACCGGCCATGGAAATATTATTTTTGACCAAAATGAAATAGAAAATATTAGAGATTATTTGTTGTCAGGTGGCTTTATACACATTGATGACAATTATGGTATGGACAAATATATTCGAAAAGAAATTGTTAAAATTTTTCCTGATAATGATCTATTGGAATTAAAAAATAACCATCCAATTTTCAATAGCAAATATAAGTTTAATGGATTACCCAAAATACATGAACACGATGGAAAAGATGCACAAGCATTTGGAATAACTGTTCAAGGTAGATTAGTTTTAATCTATACTTATGAATCTGACTTAGGCGATGGTTGGGAAGACCAAGAAGTACATAATGATAGTGATGAGATAAGAACTAAAGCTCTAAAAATGGGAGCAAATATTATAAAATATGCATTTGAAAATTAGAGAAGATCAATATCAATATTTAAATTATTTAAAAAATCAATTGATTTTTTAATATCTATATGTAATAACCTATCATCTTCAAGAAATTCTACTTCACTTCTAAAAGCAAGTTTTAAATTTTCAATAAATTCTGATGATTTTTTTTCTCTAAAATCTAATGCTTGAAAAGAATTTAAAAGTTCTATTGATAATATTTTTTCAACATTTTTAACAATTTTGTAAAGTTTTGTAGCTGAATTAGCACCCATACTAACATGATCTTCTTGACCATTAGATGATACAATTGAATCTACTGATGATGGAGAACATAATTGCTTATTCTGACTAGCAATACTTGCAGCCGTATACTGAGGAATCATCATACCAGAATTTAACCCCGATTTATTTACAAGAAACTCAGGAAGTCCTCTTTTGCCAGAAATTAATTGAAAGATTCTTCTTTCAGAAATTGAACCTAGTTCTGAAACTGCAAGAGCCAAATAATCCATTGACAATGCTAATGGTTGACCATGAAAATTACCTCCAGATATTATTTTTTCTTGCTCCGTAAAAATAATAGGATTATCAGTTACTGAATTAATTTCAGTAGAAATAATTTTTTCTACATGATCAATCGCATCTAAGGATGCCCCATGAACTTGAGGCATACATCTAAAGGAATATGGATCTTGCACATGTTTCTTATTTGACCGTTGTATTTCACTATCTCTTAAGAAATTTCTAATATTTTTTGCTGATTTTAATTGTCCTTTATGAGGCCTAATCATATGAATTAATTCATCAAAACATTCTTTCCTCCCATCAAAAGCTTCCAAAGAAATGCTTCCAATTAAATCTGAAAAATAGGCAAGCTTTTTAGAAATAATAAGTGACCACACTGCATATGCACTCATAAACTGTGTGCCATTTAATAAAGCTAAGCCCTCTTTAGGTTGAAGTGAAATTATATCCCAATTTTTATCTTTTATTATCTTAGATGATTTAATTTTTATATGTTTATTTTGACCATCACTGTTCTTTCTAAGTACTCTTACATCACCATAACCAATCAAAGGCAAAGACATATGCGCAAGTGGTGCTAAATCACCAGAAGCTCCTAAACTACCTTGCTGGTAAACAACTGGAAAAATATTATCATTAAACATTTCTATTAAACGCTCAATGGTAACTAATTGAACACCTGAAAATCCAAAAGAAAGTGACTGTATCTTAAGTAACATCATTATTTTAACAACATCAGTTGGAACTTCATCTCCAGTTCCACATGCATGTGATAACACTAAGTTTTCTTGTAATTTACTTAAATCAGCGGAACTTATTTTTTTATTGTATAGTGAACCAAAGCCTGTATTAATACCATAAATTAAGTTGTCATTTGAATTTATAGATTTATTAAGAAATTTTCTACAACTAATAATTTTGTCCTTTAATGAATTATCTAAACAAATATTTTTATCTTCATTAATTATCTCTAAGATACTAGATAAATCAAGTGGTGATATTCCTAATTTGTAAGAATTTGACATTATATTATTTTATTCATAAGTTCATCAATAGTATATTTTTCTTGATTTCCTGTTTGCATATCTTTAACAGTTAATAATCCAGAAAGTATTTCATCTTCTCCAACTAAAGCAACATATTTAATTCCTTTCTTATCTGCGTAATTAAATTGTTTTTTCATTTTATCTGAACTAGGATAAAAATCAACTTTGACTCCACTATCTCTAAGTTGTTTAATAATTGGTAAACAATAAAGAGATTCTTTCTCTCCAAAATTAACAAACATTAATTTAGTTGGATTTGTAATATTTTTTGGAAATAAGTTTAATTCTTCCATTACTAAATAGATTCTATCAACACCAAAAGAAATTCCAACTCCAGAAACATCATTAAGACCAAAAATTGATGTTAAATCATCATATCTACCGCCACCTCCAATAGAACCAATACTTACATCACTACTTTTTACTTCTAAAATACATCCGGTATAGTAATTTAATCCTCTAGCTAATGATATATCAAATTTTAATACTGAAGTCTTTAACTTAACATTATTTACTGCATTGTATACATATGACAGTTCCTTGATACCTTTCATACCAACATTAGAACTTTGCATTAACTTCGATAAATCATCTAAATTATTGACATTTAGAAATTCATTTAATTTTGATATAGAATCTTTAGCAAATCTCTTTTCCTTCAAGAGATTATAAAGGTTCTCTTGACCAATTGTATCAATCTTATCCAACAATATAACGATTTCATCAAATCTATCCGTAGCATTCATTATTTCAATAATACCACTTAAGATTTTTCTATTATTGATACAAATTTTAACATCTGATAAATTTAACTTTGTAAAAACATCATCATAAAGTTGTATAAGTTCAATCTCACAAAGCAAAGACTTAGTTCCTATAATATCAGCATCACATTGAAAAAATTCTCTGTATCTTCCTTTCTGTGGTTTATCTGCTCTCCATACATTTTGCATCTGATATCTTTTAAAAGGAAAAATGATATCATTTCTATTTTGCGCAACAAATCTTGCAAATGGAACTGTTAAATCATATCTAAGTGCTTTTTCTGAAATCTGTTTAGTTAAGGATTTAGAGTCAATTTGATCAGAAAATGTAACTTTTGATAAATAATCTCCTGAATTAAGAATTTTAAAAATTAATCTATCACCCTCATCTCCATATTTTCCACTTAACGTTGAAATACTCTCCATAGCAGGTGTTTCAATTGGAGAATACCCAAAACATTCAAAAGAACTTTTGATTGTTTCAAAAATAAAATTTCTTTTACACATGACGTCGCTATTAAAATCACGTGTACCTTTAGGAATATTTGGTTTCTTTTTATTCATAATTATTTGCAAATATGGTAAATATAATATACAAATTTCATTAGTTTTGAATCAAATTAAAACAAGATAAATCTTAACTAATTTAAATTTAATGAAAAAGTATTTATCTCTAATAAAGTTTAGTCACACAATTTTTGCCATGCCATTCGCATTGATTGGTTATTTTTTAGCTGTTAAAGATTATGGTTTTAGCGCAGATTTACTAATAAAAGTAATTTTATGTATGATTTTTGCACGATCATCTGCGATGGCATTTAATAGATATACCGATAGAGACATTGATAAAAAAAATGAAAGAACAGCAAAAATTCGAGAAATACCAAATGGAACTATTCTTCCAAAAAATGCTCTATTTTTTTGTATAGCTAATATTTTATTATTTTTGATTACATGTTATTATATAAATCCTCTATGCTTTAAACTTTCACCTATTGCAATAATTATTATTTTAGGCTATAGTCTAACTAAAAGATTTACTGTACTATGCCATTTTATTTTAGGATTAGGACTATCCTTGGCTCCAATTGGAGGTTTTTTAGCAATTTCACAAGAATTTAAAATTATTCCATTGTTAATTTCACTGAGTGTTCTATTATGGGTTACTGGCTTTGATATTATATATTCTCTACAAGATGAAGAATTTGACAAGAAAGAAAAGCTAAATTCAATACCAGTTATGTTTGGTAAAATAAATGCCCTACGTATTTCTAAAATATTACATTTTTTTTGTGCTACAATTTTTACATTAGTTGGCTTATTAGGTAAGTTTGGAATTTTATACTGGATTGGTCTTGCTCTTTTTACCGCTCTTCTAATTTATCAACATTCAATTATAAAACATGATAATTTAAAAAATATAAATTTAGCATTCTTTACCACTAATGGTATTGCATCAATAATATTTGGATGTTTTTTTATTTTTGAAATATTGTAAATAAATTGTTTTTTTCAAATAATTAAGAAAATATTTTTCCTGGGTTCAAAATTAAATTTGGATCAAATATTTTTTTTATTTGTTTTTGAATTCTTTTACTTTCTGGTGAAATTACTATATCAATATATTTTTTTTGAACCAAACCAATACCGTGTTCCCCACTTATTGTTCCACCTATTTTTTTTGTCAGCAAAAAAATTTCTCTTATAGCATTATCTAACTCATTATTCCATTTATGATCACTCATAGATCCTTTAATAATATTAATATGTAAATTTCCATCACCTGCATGTCCATAGCAAACAGATTTAAACCCATATTTAGTTCCTATACTTTTTACACCACTTATTAATTTAGGCAATTCTGCTCTTGGTACTACAGTATCCTCTTCTTTATACACAGAATTTGATTTTACGGCCTCCCCTATTTTTCTTCTTAGCATCCATAACTGATCCTTTTGTCTTTGACTATCTGCTAGAAGAATATCACCACATTTAAAATCTGCCATAATTTTAGATATTTTATCGCAATTTTTATATAAAACGTCTAAATCATTTCCATCAAATTCTATCAACAAATGTGCTTTAATATCATCATCAATAATTATGTTAATATCAGTATATTTGATAGTCCAATCAATAGCATCTCTTTCCATAAATTCTAATGCAGATGGATTTAATCCACTAGAAAAAACCTTAGATACAGACTTACAAGCTTCTTCAATACAATAAAATGGAACAAGCATTGTAATATCTTTTGTTGGTTTTGGTATTAATTTAAAAATAATCTTTGTAATAATTGCTAAAGTTCCTTCACTTCCAATCAAAAGTTGAGTTAAATTATAACCAGTAGAATTTTTTAAAACATTTGCTCCTGTCATTAAAACTTCACCGTTTGGCAAAACAATTTCTAAATTTAAAACATAATCTTTAGTTACTCCATACTTAAGAGCTTTAGGACCACCAGCATTTTCAGCTAAATTACCACCTAGTTGACAACTTCCTTTACTTGCTGGATCTGGAGGGTAAAACAAACCTTTTTCTTCAACAGCATTTCTAAAATTTTGATTAATTACGCCTGGCTCAACTGTAGCTTGTAAGTTCTTAGTATCTATATCTAATATTTTATTAAATCTACTCATATTCAAAGCTACGCCGCCGTGCAAAGGAATACATCCTCCACTTAAACCTGTTTTTCCTCCGCTAACTGTAACAGGAATCAATCTATCATTGCAATATCTTAATATTGCACTAACTTCATTTGTATTACTTGGTTTAATGACAACTTCTGGTAGAAGTGAAATATCTTCGGTTTCATCATGACTATATTCAATTAGGTGTTTATTGTTAGTTAACACAAAATCTAAACCAACTATAGACTTAAAAAACGAAATATCTGTATTGTTAATTTTATTGTATTCCACTTCTACAAATTTAACTAAATTAGCAACTAAACTAATTAATGAAAATGAAAAACTTAATATTAATATTAATATTCTTAATTCCAAACATAGCAATTAGTCAAAAAGATGACTTTATTGATGATTCAAAAAAGTTAAATATTAATCTTGAAGAAATTTGGAAAGATTATAAATTTTCTCCAAAAAGTTTGTCAAGTTTTAAATCTATGAAAAATGGAGAACATTATTCACTTTTAGAAAAAAAAACAGATAAACAAGAAATTAACAAATACAGATTCTCAAGTGGTGAAAAAATTAGAACTATTTGGAGTGATTTAGATTTTAAAATTTCAAAAATTAACAACTATAATTTTAGTGAAAATGAAAATTTTATTTTGTTAAAAACTCAGAGGGAAAAAATTTATAGACGTTCTAACAAATATATTTGCTATTTATACAATATAAATACAGATAAATTATCGTTAATTGATGAAAAAAAAATAATGCATGCGCTAATATCTCCTGATGAAAAAAACATTGCATATGTTTTTGATAACAATTTATTTATTTATAACATAAATAATAAAATCAGTAAGCAAATCACATTTGATGGAGGTAGAAATAAAATAATAAATGGAGCATCAGATTGGGTTTATGAAGAAGAATTTAAACTTGTAAGAGGGTTTCAATGGTCCAATGATGGTAAAAATTTAGCTTACTATAAATTTGATGAAACACATGTTAAAGAATTTTCTATGGATATTTATGATAATAAGTTGTACCCATCACAACAAAAATTTAAATATCCTAAAGCTGGAGAAAAAAATTCTATTGTCAAAATATATTATTATAATCTTGACACTCAAGCACACAATTTTATTTACACAGAAAAAGACTATGAATATATACCCAGAATTAAATGGACTAATAGTCCAAATTTGTTAGTTCTTTATGGAATGAATAGAAAACAAAATGAATTAGATTTTATTTTGGCAAATGTTAATAATAATACTAATCGTATTTTATTTACTGAAAAAGATAAGTATTATATAGATATACACGATAATTTAACTTTTTTACCAAATAATAATTTTATTTGGACATCTGAAAAAAGTGGATTTAATCACATTTACATCAAAGATTTTGAAGGTGATGAAATTCAAGTTACAAAAGGGAATTGGGAGATAACTGAATTTCATGGTGTTAATTCTGATAAAATGAAGATTTTTTATACCTCAACTGAAGATGGTTCAATTAATAGATCTCTCTATATTCAAGATTTAAATTCAGATATTAAAGTAAAATTATCATCAAGAATAGGATTCAATGAATCAGTCTTTAGTAAAGGAATGAAATATTATTTGAATTCATATTCAGATGCAAATACCGCTCCTATTTATACTTTAAACAAAGATGATGGATCAGAACTAATGACACTTGAAGATAACAGGGATTTTAATTCAAAAATTAAAAATTATAATCTATCAAAAAAAGAGTTTTTCACTATTAATACTGCAAAAGCAGAAATGAATGCATGGATGATAAAACCCCCAAATTTTGATGCAACAAAAAAATATCCGCTGTTTATGTTTGTATATGGTGGACCTGGGTCTCAGGAGGTTATTAATAGTTTCGGCTGGGCAGAATATTTTTGGCATCAAATGTTAGCACAAAATGGTTATATTGTAGCCTGTGTAGATAATAGAGGTACAGGTGGAAAAGGAAGTGAATTTAAAAAGGTAACATACAAACAGTTGGGAAAATTGGAAACAATTGATCAAATTGATGCCGCAAATTATTTTGGTGAGCTTAAATATATTGATGAAAAAAGAATAGGAATTCAAGGATGGAGCTATGGTGGTTATATGTCTTCGCTATGTATTACAAAAGGAGCAGATATTTTTAGTTTAGCAATTGCTGTTGCTCCTGTAACTAATTGGAGATACTATGATAATATATATACAGAAAGGTATATGCAAACTCCAGAGGAAAATCCTCAAGGATATGATAATAATTCACCAATAAATCATGTTGATAAATTAAAGGGAAAATATTTGATAATTCATGGTGGAGCAGATGACAATGTTCATATTCAAAATACAATGGAAATAATTAAACAACTTGTAAAATCTAACAAACAATTTGATCAATTTATTTACCCCGATAAAAATCATAGTATCTATGGTGAAAATACAAGATATCACCTTTACAAAAAAATGACAGATTATATTTTGAGTAATTTATAATTGTTTTTACTATTTTCGAAAAATTAATTTAGTAATATGACAACTCAAAACAATCAACTATTTGGGCATCCTAAGGGATTATTTTATTTATTTTTTGCAGAAATGTGGGAAAGGTTTTCATTTTATGGAATGAGAGCTTTACTTACTCTTTATTTAATTAAAGACTATTATTCACACTTAGAAAATAACGAAGAAATAGCTTATGGTATATACGCGGCTTATGGAGCCCTTGTTTATCTAACTCCTTTAATTGGAGGTTATGTAGCTGACAAATACATAGGATACAGAAAATCAATAATGTATGGAGGAATTTTAATGGCACTTGGACATTTTTTCATGGCCTTTCCTACCGACTTTTTTTTCTACGGTGCATTAGGTCTTTTAATTATGGGGAATGGATTTTTTAAACCTAATATATCAACTCTTGTTGGATCTCTTTATAATGAAGGAGATGTTCGAAGAGATGCTGGTTTTACAATTTTTTATATGGGTATAAATCTTGGCGCAATGATTGCTCCCCTATTTTGTGGTTGGTTAGGAGAAGTATATGGATGGCACTATGGTTTTGGTGCGGCAGGAATTGGGATGCTTGCAGGTATATTGGTCTTCTACAAAGGTATAACTGACAATGTTTTAGAAGATAAAGGGCTGCAACCAAAAGAGTACACTGACAAAAAAGTCTTAGGTATTTCAATCGAAAACTTTACATATTTATTAGGCTTTCTTTCGGTGCCAGTTTTTGCTTACTTAATTCTTTTTGATACACAATCACAAGTACTTGGAACTGTACTTCAAATTGTTGGAGCAATTGTCTTGTGCTATGTTGCTTACATAATCTATGATTATAAAATAATTAAAAAAGATAAGATTAGTGGAGATAGATTAATTGCAATAATGATATTAGCAGTTTTTTGTACAATTTTTTGGGCTTGCTTTGAGCAAGCCGGTAGTTCAATAACAGTTTGGGCTGACAAATGTGTTAATTTAGTTGGTATGAACGCCTCACAAACTAATGCTATCAATCCCGCCTACATAGTAATTTTAGCGATTCCATTTAGCTGGATGTGGACTAAACTTGGAGCAATAAATAAAAATCCTAATACTCCGATGAAATTTGCATTAGGTATTTTGCAGCTAGGAATAGGATTCTTAATTTTTGCAGCTACAGCACACTTTATTAACGAGAATGGTAAAGTTCCTTTCTTATTTGTTTTTCTAGGCTATTTTTTAATAACAACTGGGGAATTATTTTTATCTCCAATAGGTCTTTCAAAAGTAACTGAACTAGCACCAAAAAAAATAGTTGCGTTTATGATGGGTGTATGGTTCCTTTCTTCGACATTTGCACATTATATTTCAGGAGTTATAGCAAAACTAACAACAACCGGTAATGTGAATAACAAAAATTGGCTATCAGATTTATCTAATTGGTTTATGGGGTACCCGGATACGTCTAGTGAAGCTGTTGCACTTTTAATGCAATACAACACAATCTACGCCCAAATTGGTTTTGTAACAATATTTATTGCTATTTTCGTTGTTATAATATCACCATTTATAAAAAAGTTAATGCACGATATTCACTAATTCTTAAATAAAAATGAAAAAAATGAAAAAAATATTTAGTATAATAATTATTTCCTTAATAACAACAACTGCTTTCACTCAAGAAAAAGAAATTACATGGCATACAGATATGAATGAAGCAATTAACAAATCTTTACAAACTGAAAAACCTCTATTTCTATTCTTTACTGGTAGTGATTGGTGTGGATGGTGTATTAAACTACAAAAAGCTGTATTTAAAAAGCCTGAATTTAAAAAATGGGCTAAAGAAAATGTCGTTTTAGTTGAGCTTGATTTTCCAAGAAGAACAAAAATAGATCCAAATATTCTTCAACAAAATAGGGAACTTGCAAGATTATTTGCTGTTAGAGGTTATCCAACAATATGGTTTGCTGTTCCTGAACCAAATAATGATAAAGTTAACTTTAATAAATTAGGTTCTCTTGGAGCTTCTCCTCTTGAAGTTAATTCATGGATTACGGGGGCTAAGAATGTTTTAAAAAATAAAAAATAATATTGCTTTTAGATTATGAAAAATATTTTAATCCTTCCATTTGTTTTATCTTTTATTTTTTGCTTTGGACAAGGAGTTGATCGTTCAAAAATTGATTGGATTGAATTACATGAGGCCGAAAAATACTCTGAAAAATATAATAAAGATATGCTTATTTTCTTTTACAGACCAGGATGTGATTTCTGCCAAAGAATGAAAAAAGAAACTTTAAACGATCCGCAAATTATAAAGCTGATTAATGAAAATTTTCTTCCAGTAATTATTAACGGAAAAAGTAAAGAAACTATATATTATAAAGGAAAGCAATATATCAATGATGCATCTATTGAAGAAGATCCTAAAAGCACTTGGAGACATAATTTATATGCAAAACTTGTTGATCCTTGGAAAGAGCAGTATTATTGGCCAAATACAGTAATAATTAGTTCTGAAAATGAAAAAAAGTTACAATTAAACGGATTTCAACCAAAATCTCAGTTTTTAAGAAGTATTTCTAGAATCATATCAAAATAAAAAACCTACTATAAAGCAGGTTTTTTTGGGTGGATGATGGGATTCGAACCCACGACCCCCGGAACCACAATCCAGTGCTCTAACCAGCTGAGCTACAACCACCATTTTAGGGTGCAAATATATAATATTATGTAATATTCATTCTAAAATAAAAATATAATTTTGTTACACAATTACATGTATGAAAAATATAATTTTAAAAGTAAATGGAATGTCCTGCACAAATTGTGCAAAAGGAATTCAAAAAAATCTTGGAAAAAATAATATAAAAGAAGTAAATGTAAATTTTTCTTCTTCCGAGGTTAGTTTTATTGCTATAGATGATAATGATATTAATAAAACTAAACAGCTAATTAAAAAAATGGGTTATACAATTTATGATGAAAAAATTAAACAAAAACAAAAAATATCGAAACTTGAAAAATATTTTTTCACTTCATTATTTTTTACTATTCCACTTTTTTCACACATGTTCTTGTCAAAAGAAAACATATTACATAATCCTTTAGTTCAATTTATTTTGTGCTTACCGGTATTTATAATTGGAATTAAATTTTTTGGTAAAAGTGCTTGGAATTCAATAAAAATGAAATTTCCTAATATGGATGTTTTGATTTTTATAGGATCAACATCTGCTTTTTTATACAGTTTAATAGGATGGATTATTTTCAATAACACAGCACAAGTTTATAATTATATGTTTTTTGAAACTTGTGCTACAATAATAACCTTGGTACTATTGGGGAATTTATTAGAACATAATTCCATTAAAAAAACTACTTCATCTATAAGTGATTTATCTAAGATGCAACATACAATTGCTAAAAGAGAAATTAATGGATTAGTCGAAGAAATAAAAATTGATGAAACAAAAGTTAATGATATTCTGATTGTTAACGCAGGTGATATCGTTCCAATAGATGGTAAAATAATTGAAGGTAGTTGTAGCGTTGATGAGTCAATGATAACTGGTGAAAGCTTACCAATCTCCAAGTTTGATGATGATAATGTTATTGGTGGAACAATCTTAATAAATGGTAATATAAAAATTAAAGTTACCAATAAAAAAGAGGATACGGTTCTTTCTAAAATTATTTTGCTTATTAAGGATGCGCAAAAATCAAAACCTAAGATTCAAAGAACTGGAGATAAAATAAGTGCAATTTTTGTTCCAGTTGTAATCACTATAAGTATCCTTACTATAATTATAGGATATTATTTTTTTAACTTAACTTTTCAAGACGCACTTTTAAGATCAATTGCAGTTCTTGTCATTTCATGTCCTTGTGCAATGGGTTTAGCAACACCAACAGCGGTCATGGTTGGAGTTGGTATTGCTGCAAAAAAAGGAATATTAATTAAAGGTGGTGACACATTAGAAAAACTTGCAGAGATAAAAACAATTGCATTTGATAAAACAGGTACATTAACCAGTGGTGATTTTGAAATTGAAAAATTGGTCATAAATGGAACTGAATATGAATCAGAAATTAAAAATATAATTTATAATTTAGAAAAGCACTCGTCACATCCAATTGCAAAATCGCTTTGCAAAACATATAAAAAATTTGCTACAAATCTTAAGGCTTCAAAAATTATTGAAAACAAGGGTAAAAGTGTTATTGGCACAATTAATAACCAAAAATATGAAATCGGTTCTAGTAAAACAAAAGATATAGAAGATGATTTTGATGTATATTTATATAGAGAGGAAAAGTTAATTGCAAAACTTAAATTGTATGACCAAATAAAACACAGAACAAAGGAGACTATAGAAAAAATTAATTTGAAATACAATACAATTTTAGTTAGTGGAGATTCCAAAAGAAAATGCAATAGTATTTCAGAAAAACTTCATATAAAAGAAACATATAGCGAGCAAACACCAATTGACAAAATTAATCTTATAAATAAACTAGTCCAAAAAAACCCAACTATCATGGTGGGTGATGGAGTAAATGATGCGCCAGCACTTGAAAAAGCAACAATTGGTATTTCCTTAAGTGATTCAACTCAAATTGCAATTAAATCTGCTGATATAGTATTACTGGATAAAAATACAATAGAAAAACTACCCCAAGCATTAGATGTAGGTAAGCATACACTTTTAACTATCAAACAAAATCTTTTTTGGGCATTTTCATATAATATAATAGCAATACCTCTTGCTATATTGGGACTATTAAATCCAATGTGGGCAGCGTTATTTATGGCATTCTCCGATATAGTAGTTATTGGTAATTCTATCAGGTTACGCTATAAAAATATTTTTTATTAAATTAGCGCGAAAATAAAACTAACAAAACAAGAACTATGAAACATTTATCTACTTTTTTAATTGCTTTACTATCATTCTATATTGGTATAGCACAAGTAAACTCAGGATTAAACAATTTCAAGATTAAGGCTGTCAATGATAAGGTAATGATGTCAGGTGACGATGCCCTACTACATCTTTTAGTTAATCCAAATCCAAATACTGTAGCTATTTCAAATGCAAAATCTGTAAATTTGAATGAAACTGTTATTGGAAATACTACTTATGACTTACAAACAAATGCTGCAATTCAAGATAGAATTATTATGCATAATGATGGTAGTATTTCTGCAGCATGGACAATGAGTCAACAATACAACACAACTTTCGCTGATAGAGGTTCTGGATATAATTTTTATAGCTATTCTAATGGTGCTTGGGATGCAAATCCAAATATGAGGTTGGAAAGCTCAAGGTGTGGATGGCCATCAATGATAGTAACAGGAAGTGGTAAAGAAGCTGTTATTACACATAATACAGACAATTCTTATGTTGGAATTACGCATAGAGCTTCAATTGGTAGTGGAGCTTGGACTGAAAATATTATTTCATCACAAGACAGTACTGGTATGTTCAGAGATATGATATGGAACAGATCCGCTGTTGGTGGTCTTAATAATGAAACAATACATATGGTTGCAGTTACTGCATCATCTAATTTCAACGGTCCTCTTTTTAATGGACTAGACGGTGCTTTAGTATATTACAGATCTCAAGACGAAGGTGTCACATGGGACAGAATGGATGTTCAGCTTCCATCACTTGACACTTCGAATTTTATAGGAATGTCCGGTGATGTTTATGCGATAGATGCAAGAGGTGAAACAGTAGTAATAGCATATTTTGCGGATTGGGGAGATTCATTTATACTTAAGTCTGATGATAACGGAGATAACTGGACTAGGACAACATTTTTAGATGTGCCAGTACAAAAGTATGCTATGGATGATGGATTTGATTTAGATGGCAATGATACTACTGATCACTTATTTTCTACAGATAATTATGGATCTGTTATTTTAGATAACAATAATATGGCTCATGTCTCATATGGAGTAATGCAATATGCAGATGATGATCTTACTGATGCTTCATCAAGCTGGTACCCTGGAACTAATATGTTAGCTTATTGGAACGAGAGCTTTGGAGCAGACAATTATTTAGATTCAACTTATTCACAGTACCCATCATATACAGTAAATGGTATTGTAGTTGATACACTACATTATTCAACTGATACTGTATTCATAAATCAGTGGGATTCTGCAACAAATAACACTATACATGTGCCAACAAATCATTTACAAATCATTCATTACAATGATCCAAACAATCCAAGTTCTCCTACAGATACAATGTTAGTTTGGGAATCTAATATTTTTACAAATGTTTATGATTCAATAGGAAATATTGACACAACTATTTTATTGTTAGCAGATACAACATTATATCATAGTTATAATTCTACAACAACATACTTTACTGTTGCAAACAATACACAACTTCAAGATACTATTAATTTTATTGACGCTGCCGGTATAGCTACTCCAAGAGGTAGATGGTGGTCAGACATGATGGATAATAATATTATTGCATCTGCACCAGATCTTAATGGAGATGGATTAGTTGATGGTATAGATTCAATAGGAGGTTATTCTCTTTATTACGCTTCAAGAGCAAGTATGCCAAACATGGGTTTAACTTCTAATAATGAAATTTGGTTATCTTTTGCCGCTTATCAAGAAAATGCTGACAATGGAACTCAAGTTTATCGCCACATATATTTAACTAAGTCATCTGATGGAGGTATAACATGGAAAGAACCTGTTGATGTTACACCATCAGATGTATGGAATGGTATGTTAGAATGTGTTTATGGTTCAATGCATCATGTTGTTGATGACAAAGTAAGATTAATTTATCAAAGAGATTTTGAGCCAGGACTTGCTGTAAGAGGAGATGAGGATATACCTGACAACAATGATATAGTATATTTAGAAATAGATACTGTTGGGTTATGGTCTAATACCCCTACAAGCATTAATGAAATACAAGATGATTTTTCATTAAATATATATCCTAACCCTGCAATAAATACTACTACAATAGAAATATATTCTGATAATAATTCGGATATAGAAATAAATATTGTTGATATTTTAGGAAAAAATATATACACTAAAAAAACAAGTATTTACTCAGGTAAAAATATAAAAACTTTAGATATAAGAAATTTACAAAAAGGAGTTTATTTTATAAATACATCATTGAAAAACAAAGTTATTTCTAAAAAACTAACTGTTAAGTAATTTTAAAAAATATTGTTATTAAAAAAAGCCAGATAATAATCTGGCTTTTTTATTTATAATCAGATAATGATTTAATTTTTGGTAGTTGGTGAGATATAAATCCCTCAGCATACTTGCAATTTGTTAATCTTCCAAAATCCTGAGCTCTATATTTTACACTTTCTAAAAATTCTTTTGAAGAAATTATAGTTTTAGACTCTTTACTTGTTGGATTATAAAATTGTGATGAATAAGCTTTGACTGCTTCAATTTTTAAATCCATTTGAGAAGAAATATCAATAACAAAATCAGGACTCAAATTATTAAATTGAATATAATGATAAATAAATTTTGGCCTCCAAACTTCTTGATTTGTATCGATCTTTTCTAAACCTGACAAAAAAGATGCATCAACAGTTATATTTGAAGATCGAGCATGATCAGGATGTCTATCTGACAAAGCATTAGTTACAATTATATCTGGTTTATACTTTCTAATTTTTTTAATTAAATCTAATTTATGAGATTCATCATCTTTAAAAAATCCATCTTTAAAATTCATGTTTTCTCGAATATCTAAAGACATGATTTCTGATGCATCTTTTGTTTCTTTATCTCTTATTTCAGTACTACCTCGTGTACCTAATTCACCCCTGGTTAAGTCAATAACACCAACTTTCTTTCCGTTTTGAATTTCTTTAATTAAAGTTCCTCCACAGCCAAGTTCAACATCATCAGGATGCGCTCCAAAAGCTAAAATATCTAATTTCATTTATATTCTTTTTTATATTTAATCTTGGCAAGTACTGTACTTATAACCATTATTGCTAGTAAATAATAAACAAATTTTGGAATTGGCATTGGATCTCCAGCAGCATATGAGTGTAAACCTGACAAATAATAGTTAACACCAAAATATGTCATTATTATGGTCCAAATTGCAAACATAGAAACCGAACTAAATACCAAAGTATTATTTAATTTAGGAATAAATCGCATGTGAAGAATAAATGCATAAATTAAAATACTTACAAGAGCCCAAGTCTCTTTAGGGTCCCACCCCCAATATCTACCCCAAGATTCATTTGCCCATACACCTCCCAAGAAAGTGCCAATTGTTAACAAAACAAGACCTAACTCAATAGTTTTTTCATTTATTATTTTCAATTCACTCAATACCGTTTTAATATTTTGAAAATTATCTTTAGATTGAAAAATAATAAGGCATAAAGACAAGAAACCTAGCATAAACGCTAAAGAAAAAAAGCCATATGATGAAGTAATTATAGAAACATGTATCATTAACCAATATGAATTTAATACTGGCACTAGATTTGTTATTGTTGGATCAAGCCAATTTAAATGAGCAACCATTAAAATCAAAGCTGAAACAATTGCAGTTGCTGTTAATGGTAGCATAGATCTTTTGTTAAATATCCAACCTGAAAGCATTGTAGCCCATGCAATATAAATCATAGACTCATAACCATTGCTCCAAGGAGCATGATTTGAAATAATCCATCTCACAATAAGTCCTGCTGTGTGTAAAATAAAACCAAATAATAAAATATAGCTAATAAATTTAACTAGTTTATTTAATTGTATAGAATTTTTAAAAATTTGGAAAATAGAGAATATAAGAAGTAATAAACCAAAAGTAAAATAGTAAATAAATAAACGTGAAAATATTTTGGACTGATTATAAATAATTTCAAGTTCTATTTTTGCTTTTGATGGTAATACTTCCGTACCATATCTAACTTGAAATTTATTAATAAACTGAACAATTGTATCAGTATAATTCCATTGATTTGTTTTAAGACTTTCTTTCAGTGTATTAAAATATAAGGGCATTATTGTTGCGACAAACAAAGAATCCTTACCAGAAAACAAATTAGATTGAAGCGATGAAACCCAAGTGTTATTTTCATCATTAGGAACAGGGAAGAATCTAAAAATACCGCCATTGAAAATCATAAAGCAAATGTTAATTCTTTCATCAACTCTAATGATATCTTTTTCAAATTGTGAGCGATCTTCAACAGGCATTGCATATGCTGATTCAACATCATTTAAAATTAAATAATCTCCATCAGAGTTAAAAAAATCAGTAATTTTTAATAAAGTTGATCGAGAATTAAGATCTGATAGACCAAGTAAAGTTCTCAATTTCTTAGATGAAACTTTAATTAAATTAATATTACTCCAATGCTTTGGACTACTCATCATGCCTAAAATTGCTTGAGTAGATGTTAAATTATCATACTTATCTTTTCCAGTAATTTTTCTAAGGTATTCTGAACAAAGAGTATTTACTGGTTTTAATCTACCGCCATTATCTTGAACAACTAATTGTTGAAATTTATTAGCATGATCTAATAATACAGGCTGATGAGCATCAGCTTTAAAGCATGTAAATAAGAATATAAAAATTAGAGGATTTTTAATATTTAATTTTTGAAGTTGTTTTCTTAAAAAACTAAATCTCGACTTCTTTGCGAAAAGAACAAGAATAAAACCTAAAAAAAGTAAAAAATATCCAATATAAGTAATGATCGTTCCCCACCAATCATGATTAACAGATAAGATAGTACCTTTTTCATCTTTATCATATGAAGATTGAAAAAATCTAAATCCTTTATATTGTAATACGTTGTTCATATATATTCTATAATCTGTTTTTGTATATTGATTATTCTTAACAAATTCATCTATATTTTCTTTAGAAATATTCTTAAAATCTTGATCATATTTTTTTTTCTTATCTAAAATTGTCACCTCTGCAGCATATGAACTAGGACTTTCCGAGCCAGGGTATCTTTCTAGTTGAAAATCTCTTAAATATAAACTAAAAGGTGTTTTGTAATACTTGGAACCGTACGATAATGAAAAATTTATTCCTTCAAGAATAAACTCTTCTTTTTTACCCTCAAAACCTTTACCACCACTTAACTGAACTATTTTCTCTTTTCCATTTGATTCAACTTTAACAATCAACATATCATCTGAGCCATCTTTCATCTTTTTAGAACCATTAACTTTTTTAAGCATTCCATTTTCAACATATTCTTTTAAAACGAAATTTAATCCGTTAGTAGTATGCAAGGCTTTAGAATTGAAAGCAAAATCAACTAATTTATTAATTTGATTTTTTTCTCTAGTTAACATACTCATCGTTTCTACATCATATGGTGAATTGCAAACTAAAAAACCACTACTATCTTTAATATTAATTGCTCCAACGACTGGATTATTAAAAGTAAAAATTTGATCTTTAATTAATTTTTGTTCTTTATCTGCTAAGAACTCAGATTGCATACCATTGTCACCAGGAACTACTAAATGAATAAGTTTATTATTAATTTCAGGATTTATTATTAAAGAATCTTTTACATCAACTAAAAAATCTTGATAACTTATTTTAATATCATTTATAAAGTTTAATGAGAATGAAAAATTATTTTTTGTGATTGGAGATAAAAATAACTTCTTATCATAGTTTAATTGTTGCGCAGGTGCTTTAGTTTTCGGATTATAGTTATTAACATGAACTTTTAAAAATGTATCATCAGATATAAAAGAATCACTACTTTCACCTTCTCGAATATGCATCATACCTTCATAGCTTACATATCTTGTTATTGTTGATCCAATTAAAATAACAATAAAAGATAGATGAAATGTTAATGCAGCTAATTTTTCCTTTTTAAATAATTTAAAACGAAAAAGATTAGCTATTAAATTAACAGTTAATAATAATAAAATCAATTCAAACCACCACTTATTAAAAATTAATGCTTTAGCTGCTGATCTACCAAAATCATTCTCAATGAATGTTGCATAACCAATTACTGCTGCAAAAAGCAACAATAAAAACGTCATAAATTGCATTGACAAAAAAGGATTTATAAATTTTTTAAACATACTAAGATATGTTACAAAATTACTAATAATTATTAGATTTGCATCTAAATAATCCAAATGAAAAAAATATCAATTATTGGATCTGGAAATGTTGCTACTCATCTAGCATTAAGTTTAAAAGAAAAATTTTTTTGTATACATCAAATATACAGCCGAAATATTGAAAATGCAAAACAACTTGCTAACTTAGTTAATGCAAAATACACATCAAAAATAACTGAAATTGAAAAAGTAGATTTAACAATTATATCTGTTGCGGATGATGTAATAAATCAAATTATAGAGAATTTAGAAGGAAATAATATTGTACACACTTCAGGTAGCGTTAGTCTTGATGTTTTTAATAATAAATATACAAATTTCGGTGTTTTGTATCCATTACAGACTTTTAATAAAAAAAATACAATTGATGTTACAACCACTCCTTTTCTTATTGAAGGAAACAATGATAAATTTGAGAAACAACTAGTGAAAATTGCAAGTAAAATATCTAATAACATTTCTATTTTAAAATCTGAAGAAAGAGAAAAAATCCATTTAGCAGCTGTATTTGCGTGTAATTTTAGTAATCATATGTACGTTATTGCAAATAATATTTTAAAAAAATCTAATATTGATTTTTCTATTTTAATGCCTTTACTAAAACAAAATATTTCTAAAATTAATAACAGTAATCCTTTAAAATTACAAACAGGACCAGCTAAAAGAAGAGATTTTAAAGTAATAAAAAAACACATAAAACAAATTAAGGATAATGAAATTAAATTGATTTATCAACTTATAACAAAATCAATAATTGATACAAATGAAAAAATCGAAACAAATGAATGATTTGAAACATTTATTTGAATTAATAAGATTTAAAAATCTAATTATTATTATAAGTATACAACTGCTAATAAAGTTATGTATTATAAATCTATTTATTGAAAATTATTCTCTTGATTGGATTGAATATTTTTTATATCTAACAGCAACAATCACAATTGTAGCTGCAGGATATATTATTAATGATATATATGATATTACTACCGATTTAATTAATAAAAAAGATAATGTTATAATAAATAAATATATTTCTGAAAAAAAAGCATTTCAATATTATTTCATTTTAAATTTTATAGGAATTTCATGTAATTTAATATTATGTTTATTAATAAGTAAATTAAAACTATCATTCATATTTATCTATTTTGTTTTTGCTTTATGGATATACTCAAAAAAGTTAAAAAAATCGTTTTTATTAGGAAATATTCAAGTTGCGTTTCTTGTTGCACTAAGCATAATTAACATAATTATTTTTGATGTTTCTTTAAATAATATAAATAATGATAATAAATTTTACGTATATCTTATCTTAATTTATGCTAGTTTTTCTTTTATAACAACATTGATAAGAGAAATCAATAAAGATATTGAAGATATTAAAGGTGATTTAACAATTAAAGCATCAACAATACCAATTAAATTTGGAGTTAAAAAAAGTGCTCTTTTAAACTGCTACTTAATAATATTAACTGTCATTTTTATTGCTTTCATTCAATTTTTACAGTTAAAAGAAATGTTTTTATCAAATTATAATTGGGGAGTTAATTATTTTTCAATAGCATATTGTTTTTATATACAAATACTATTATTTAAATTGTTATACAAAACATACCAAGCTGAAAGCAAATCTGATTTCAGTTACGCAAGTATATTATCAAAAAAAATAATGGTGGTTGGAATTTTATCTATACCTATTTTTTCATTTATATATGCTTAAAAAACTAACAAAATATAAAATTATTCTTGGTTCAAATTCGCCAAGAAGAAAAAAATTATTATCTGAGCTTAATTTAAATTTTGATGTTATTTCATCAAACATTAAAGAAACATACTCAAATAAAATAAATAAAGAAAAAGTTGCAGAACATTTAGCACAAAGAAAAGCATTAAATATTTCTAAATTAAAATTACCAAAAAATTACTTGTTAATTACTGCAGACACTACAGTTTTAATTAACGGAAAAATACTAAATAAACCTGTTAATAAAAAACAATCTCTAAAAATGTTACAGGAAATAAGTAATCAATCCCATCAAGTCATAACTGGAATCTGCATTAAGACTTCAAAAAAGGAAACACTCTTCTCTGTTAGTTCGGAAGTTATTTTTAATAAACTATCATTAGATGAAATATCATATTATATAGAAAATTTTAAACCTTTTGATAAAGCTGGCAGTTATGGTATTCAAGAATGGATTGGTCATATAGGAGTAAATAAGATCAATGGTTCATATACAAATATTATGGGATTACCAACAAATGATATTTATGAAAATCTTAAAAAAAATTTTTAGGTGGTTTATTTACTATATTTGTAAAAATCATGGATATAAAAACTTTTAGTATGAAAAATATAATCAAAATATTTATTGTTTTAATATTAGTACAGAGTTGTACTCCTATGAAGAAAATAACCTATTTAAATAATAATGAATCAGAGTGGGATATTTCGCCTATTCCTCCAAAACATCAACTTGAGATTGGTGATGTTCTAATGGTTAAAGTTATAAGTAGAAATGAAGAACTAAATGATTTGTTTAATATTGACCACAACACCAATAGTTCAAACGAAAATCTTACAAGTGCAAATCTTTATCTAAATGGATTTACAATTTCACAAGATGGTACAATTGACATACCAAATGTTGGTAAAGTTTATATTCTCAACCAGACTATTGATGAAGCTAAAGAAACAATATTAAAAGTTGCAAAAGATTATTTAATTAATCCATTTGTAATTGTAAAACTTGCAAATTTCGAATTCACAATATTGGGGGAAGTAAATACACCTGGAAAATATCCTATATACAAAGAATCAATCACAATTTATGATGCTATTGCAATGGCAGGAGACATTAATGATTTTGCTGATTTATCAAAGGTAAAAATAATTAGATCAAACAAAAACAATAAAAAAACGTACAATATTGACCTAACTAAAGCAAATATTATGACGTCTGATTTTTTTTATTTAAAAAATAACGATCTAATTTATATACAACCTTTAAAATATAAAGGTTTTAGAAAGTCTCAATCACAAACATTGCTTTCTGTTTTAACAACAGTAGCTATTTTATTTAATGTTTATCTTAAAGCAACAGAATAAATGAAAGATCAAGAACTAAACGAAGAAAAAATTGATATAAGAAGCATATTATTGAGATATTCAACTTATTGGTATTTCTTTCTACTTTCTATTCTATTCTTTATTTTTTTAGGTTTTTTAGTAAATAGATATACTGTTCCTGAATACAGTGTCTCTTCAACTCTGTTAATAAGAGATGATAGTAACACTCAACTTGGAGCTGAAAATATATTAGAAGGACTAGAATTATTTAGTGGTAAAAAAAATTTAAAAAACGAAATTATAATTTTAAAATCATATTCTGTTACCGAACAAATTGTAGAAGAACTTAACCTTGGTATATCTTATTTTAAAAAAGGTTTCATAATTTCAAATGAATTGTTTAAGAACACTCCTTTTACTGTTACTATAGACTCAACGAAACTACAAGTAACCGGCGTTAAATATGAAATTGATTTTATTAATGAGGAATCCTTTAAATTAAGACTAAAAGCCGATGATAAATATGCATATAATGTTATTAAAGAAAAATTTGATAAAAGTAAATCAGTTAATATAAATTTTAAAGAAGAATATAATTTTGGAGATACTATTACCTCACCTCTTTTTACATTTTCTATAAATAAAACATCTTTTTTTGACATTGATAAAATTAAAAAAGAAAATAAAAAATTCTCATTTAAATTACATCCAAAAAGACAATATGCTCAAAAGCTTATTAAAGATATAAATATTAATCCAATAAATAAAGAAACATCAATATTAAAACTTTCAATTAAAGGAAGTAATCCGAAAAAGAACATTGAAATATTAGATAAATTAACTGAAATATATATTCGAAGTGGATTAAATGAAAAAAATATTATGGCAGTTAATACAATAAATTTTATTGATAATCAACTAAATATTATTGAGGATTCCTTATCTTTTATTGAAAATCAATTAGAAGAATTTAGACTAGAAAATCCAAACTTAGAAATAGTTGATAAAGAATATGGAACATACTTTCAAAAACAAAAATTAGATAATTCCTTATCTGAACAATCGGTTAATATAAAATATTATAAGTCTTTACTTAATTACCTAAAAGATGAAACTGATATAAATAGCATTGTATCACCAACTTCAATGGGAATTAGTAATCCAGAATTAAATAATCTCATTAATCAATTATTACTTTTATACTCAAATAAAGGAGAATTAGAAATTACTACAACTAAAAGAAATCCAAGCTATCAAGCAGTTTTGTCTCAAATTGAACATACTAAACAGACAATTATTGAAAATATAAAAAATCTAATATCTTCTGCTGCTATATATGAAACTGATCTAAAAAATAGAATCAATCTATTCAATTCAAAAATCAATAAACTACCTGAAGCAGAAAAAAAATACATTATACTTAAAAGAAAATACCAATATAATGAACAAACAGCTGTTTATCTTCAACAAAAAAGATACGAAGCATCACTAGCTAAAGCTGGTACAGAATCAGATCACAAAGTGATTGATGCTGCTAGACTGGATAATCAAAGACCTATTAAGCCTAGAAAAACATTAACATATTTTATAATGCTAATTATTGCTTTTTTTGTCCCAATTAGTATTATTTCAATTAGAAGATTTTTTAATGATACCATAAATAGAAAGTCTGATATTAAAAATAATTCTAATGTTCCTATCATTGGTCTCATTGGTCATAGTGACAAATCAACTAGCTTAGTTGTTCCTAACTCAACAAAATCTATAATTACTGAATCTTTTAGATCATTAAGAACAAATATTCAATATATCGCAGCTAATAAAACTAAAAAAATTATTTCTGTTACATCTTCAATTGGAGGTGAGGGTAAAACATTTGTTACAATGAACTTAGCTTCAATTTTTGCTCTTTCTAATCATAAAACAATATTAATTGGTGGTGATTTAAGAAAACCCAAACTACATAATAGTTTTAAATTAAATAAAAATCAGGGACTTAGCAATTATTTAATTAATAAATCAAATTTAGAAGATATAATTACTAAGACTAACATTAAAACTTTAGATGTAATTGCTTCTGGACCAATACCTCCAAATCCAGCGGAATTATTAGATAGTCCTAAGATGAATGAATTATTGTCTATTTTGAATAAAAAATATGATTACGTAATTATAGATACACCTCCAATTGGATTGGTAACTGACGGTGTAATAATAATGCAGTATGCAGATGCTAATATTTACATTATTAGACATAATTATTCAAAAATTAAATCCTTAAGTGTAGTAAATAATATTTTCAAAAATAAAAATATTTCAAATTTAAATATTGTAATTAACGATTATACGGAAAATGAAGGATATGGATATGGATATGGATATGGATATGGAAATGATGGATATGGATACTATGAAAAAGATGACGAATAAAATTTAATGGGCTTTTGCATGTCCTCGAAAAAAATAACACTTCCCGTTGCATTAACTCCTATTGTATTATTAATTTTTTTATTAATAATTAACATAATTATTTTTGATAGCGTTATAAACATTGCAGGTCAACTTTCACTACTTATTTCTTCCGTAATAACAATATTTATTGGATTATATTACAAAATAAAATGGCAAGATATTGTTCATGCTATTAAAAAAAATGTTAATACTGTTATACCCGCATTAATTTTGCTTTTATTAATAGGCGGACTATCAGGAACTTGGTTGATTTCTGGAATAATACCTGCAATGATTTTTTATGGTTTAAAAATATTAAATCCAGATATTTTCCTATTTATTGTAGCAATAATTTCTGCAATTATTTCAGTTGCAACAGGAAGTTCATGGAGTACAATAGCTACTGTTGGAATAGCATTTTTAGGTATTGGAACAGCAATAGGAATACCATCAGGAATTGTAGCAGGAGCTATAATATCAGGAGCATATTTTGGTGATAAAATGTCACCATTATCAGAAACAACTAATATGGCAGCAGCTATTTGTGAGGTAAGTTTATTTGATCATATAAAATATATGATGTACACTACTATACCTTCATTTTTTATTTCCTTAGTTATATTTTTAATTATAGGACTAAATTTTGAAACTAATATTTCATCTAATCAAATTGATGAAGCTTTAAATATTATATCAAATAATTTTGAAATTAACTTGTGGCTTTTTATTGTACCTCTTTCAGTGATAATTTTAATTATAAATAAAGTTAGTGCTATAAAATCATTATTTATTGGAACTTTACTTGGAAGCGTTTTTGCAATTATTTTTCAACAAGAAATTTTATTTGATATTTCTAATTTAAACAGAAATAATTTTATTTCGATACTATCTGCTAATTTAAATGCAATACTCGGAGAAATTAATTTTACCCAAATAAATTCTGATATAAATGATGTATTTAATATCCCTGAGGATGAAAGATCAAGTTTATTAAAATCAAGTGGTATGACTGGTATGTTTAACACTATCCTACTTATGATTTGTGCAATGATATTCAGTGGATGTATTGAAAGCACTAAAATACTAACAACAATTTCAGAACCAATAATTAGATATGCAAAAACAAATAGCAAGTTAATTGGAACTAATGTTGGAACATGTATTTTCTTTAATATAACTACATGTGATCAGTATATGAGTCTTGTGGTTCCCGGCAGAATGTTTTCTGATTCATATAAGGATAATAAACTAGCACCTGAAAACCTTAGTAGAACAATAGAAGATAGTGGTACTGTGACTTCTGTTTTAATTCCTTGGAATTCATGCGGCGCAACACAATCGGCTGTTTTGGGAATAACAACCTTATCTTATCTTCCATTTTGTTTTTTTAATATATTATCACCCTTAATGACACTATTTTTTGCTCGTTATGGAATTAAAATAAAAAAACTTAATTAAAAATATCCTTTAGTTTTTGAATAGTATAGTCTATATCGTCAAAAGTATTATACTTGGAAAAAGAAAATCTAATTCCTGTTCTTTGAGCATTTGGATCAAAATAAGATAAAACATGTGATCCTTTATTTGATCCAGATGCACAAGCGCTACCACCACTACATGAAATTCCTGCAATATCTAAATTAAATAGTATCATTTCGCTATCTTTTGTTAATGGGAAACTAACAGTAAGCACAGTATAGAGACTATTATCTAAATCATTACAGTTAGCAAAAAACTGAACATCAGAAATAGATGTTATTAACTTCTCAATCATGTAAGATTTTAATTTTTTAATATATGACATCTCCTTTTCTAAATTCTCATATGCTAATTGCATAGCTTTTGCTAGAGCTGAAATTGAGTGAATATTTTCAGTACCAGCACGCATATTTCTTTCTTGAGCACCACCAATAATAAAAGGAGAAATTTTAACATTATCAGAAATATAAATAAACCCTATTCCTTTTGGTCCATGAAATTTATGAGCAGATGCTGCTAAAAAATCTATATTGATTTTTTGTAAATCTATATGATAATGTCCGACTGTTTGGACTGTGTCTGAATGAAATATAGCATTATATTTTTGACAAATAAGTCCTATTTTATTTATATCTTGAATTACACCAACTTCATTATTTGCGTGCATTATCGATACAAACGTTCTTGAATTTTTTTTTAAAAGATTTTCAAGATCATAAAGAGAAACAAATCCATTTTCATCTAATTCAACATAAGAAAGTTTTATTTTCTTTTCTTTT
>Ga0208130_1000242_pt1 | contig 29639 bp, 23 predicted proteins | sample ETNtaG_31_FD_185771 | JGI IMG/M metagenome (GOLD analysis project Ga0208130, IMG submission 185771) | Marine microbial and viral communities from oxygen minimum zone, Eastern Pacific Ocean - ETNP201310SV78 (SPAdes) (version 2) | ecosystem: Environmental > Aquatic > Marine > Oceanic ... | reverse complement strand
ATTTGAAGCAGTTTCTGTGCTTCTCCTTGCAGCGCTTATAGGAGCAGTTGTCATTGCTAGGAAAGAAGTCGCGTGACCATCGCACAATATCTACTTCTAAGCTCAGTCCTTTTCTGCATAGGAATTTATGGCGTACTTGCGCGTAAAAATGGCGTAATGGTTCTAATGTCTATCGAATTAATCCTCAATGCAGTAAATATAAACCTGGTAGCTTTCTCCGCACTAACAGACAATATTGCGGGAGAAGTCTTCGCACTATTTGTTATAGCAATAGCCGCAGCAGAAGTAGGCGTCGGGCTCGCAATAGTTCTTTTGATATTCCGAAATAAGAAAAATGTTGATTTGTCTGAGATAGACCAGATGAAGGGATGAACATGGCAAATCTTTTAACACTCGCAGCAGCAGTACCCTCGAAGTCCGTGCAAGCAACCGGTTGGTTTCTAGAAACTGCATGGTTAATACCTGCACTGCCTGCGCTCTCCTTCTTCCTAATCTTATTCTTTGGGAAGAAAATGAAATACAAAGGTGCTGAATTTGGTATCACAGCTATTGCACTCTCATTGATTCTTGCAATTTGTTGTGTTGGCCAATGGATGAACCAAGTAGATAACGCAAGCGACAACTACAAAAAGAATACCCCATACGAAACCGAGGAAAAATATAGCGAAACCTCCTCCCAAGTACTTGAAGAGAACGCCTCAGCAGAACCCATTGAGGTGGCATCAGCAGAGCAAATGAACATTTATGCCGCAGGTGAAGAATCAGGATATGAAGCAGTTGCTGTTGACGCAGTAATTGAACGATTCACATGGTGGGAGACAGGGGGTAAGAAATTCCAAGTTGGTATTATGGTCGACGGTCTAGCAGTAATGATGCTGTTCGTGGTAACAGTAATTTCTCTGCTCGTACATATTTATTCAACGGACTACGTATCAGGAGACCGAAGATATACCCACTATTTTGCCTTCCTAAGCTTATTTTCAGCATCCATGCTTTTCTTTGTCCTCAGCGAAAATATCCTTCAAACAATCGTTGGTTGGGAACTCGTGGGAGTGTGCTCTTTTGCGTTAATAGGCCACTGGTGGGAAGAAAAACCAAACTCAGATGCTGCTCTGAAGGCATTCTTAACCAACCGCGTGGGCGATATGGGGCTCTTAGTCGGGATGATAATACTCTTTTGGTCCGCTGGATCATGGAGCATCGTTGATATTAACGTCGCAGCCATCAACAACGAAATTGGGCAAACCACCCTTCTTATAGCCTCGTTGTGTTTGACTGCTGCTGTCATGTCAAAATCTGGACAATTTATTCTCCATACTTGGCTACCAGATGCCATGGCTGGCCCAACTCCTGTTTCAGCCCTAATACATGCCGCCACAATGGTTGTGGCAGGGATTTATATGGTCGCACGACTATATGGCGTCTTCTTTGAAGGCTACGACATTGCAGGATCAAGCTTTAACGTTCTTGCCCTTGTCGGATCGGTAACCCTAGTCGGAGCCGGATTATTGGCTTTCGTCCAAGATGACATCAAAAAAGTACTTGCATACTCAACAGTCTCTCAGCTAGGTTACATGGTCATGGCTCTCGGAGTAGGAGCCTGGACAGCTGCAGTATTCCACCTCTTTACTCACGCCTTCTTCAAAGCAGGCCTCTTCCTTGGAGCAGGATCCGTAAGCCACTCTGTTCACAGCTTCGATATGAAAAAATCAATGGGGGGTATGCGAAAATTCATGCCCACAACCTACAAAACGTTCATCATTTGCACCATCGCACTAATGGGATTACCACCACTTGCCGGATTCTGGTCAAAAGATGAAATCCTAGTAGGAACAGGCGGATGGGGCCTATTCGGCGGAACAGGCGGAAACGGCTCCTACGTATTTGCGCTGGTTATGGGAATAATCGGCGCAGCACTTACCTGCGCCTACATGACCAGAGTCATATACCTAACATTCTTTGGTGAATTCCGAGGAGACACCCATGGGCATGGAGACCCACACGAATCAGGTAAGAGAATCACAATTCCTCTTATCATTCTTTCTGTAATGGCAATAGGAGCAGGCTTTTTGAACTTACCAGTAGGCTTCCTCACCGGAAATACAACAAATTGGCAGGAGAGATTCGGTCACTACGTTGAACCCGTCGCCACGTATTTCCCAGCGATAGCGCATGGAACACCAAGTTGGACTTTAGCGATCTTCTCAACCATTGTTGCTCTCACAGGAGTAGGCCTAGCGGCGCACTATTTCTTCATCAAAGTTAATGCCCAAAGCCCAGCTGCAACAGAACTTGCTAATGGACTAACAGCAAAAAATAAATTGGCAAAAGCTGGGCATACCGTTCTTAAACAAAAATACTATTTGGACCACCTTTACACTGACATCATAGCCAACGGCACCAAAGGTCCCGTTGCAGATGCAGCATATTGGACCAACCAAAAGGGTATTGATGGAGTCGTCAACCAGATAGGTAAACAGGCGGCAAATTCAGCAACTTTTGTTTATGAAAAGATTGACCAGAACTTGGTTGACGGAGCGGTAAACCTCTCAGGTAAAGCATCTGAAGGTCTTGGTGAAACCACTCGTACTATTGTTCAACGCGGTAAGGTTCACCAATATGCCGCCATTATGTTCGCAGCCACCACAATACTGGCTGGCTTGTTTATTGTGTTTGTCTAGGAGAAACTGATATGGATTTTGATAACAACTGGCTCCTCAGCCTAATGATCTTTCTTCCGCTGGCGGGGGCAGCTGCCGTGATGGCTACCCCGAAAGCGCAGGAAGATTTAATTAAAGGTATAGCCCTTCTCACAACTCTTATAACGGCTGCACTGGGCGCATTCATGCTCATCGTATTTGACTACGGAAAGTCAGCCGATCTTCAATTCGTTGTCGATGAGGACTGGATAGGGGTTATAAACAGTCGCTATATCCTCGGCGTTGATGGAATGTCACTACCGCTCATTGCCTTAACTGTATTCATAGTTCCTTTATGCATCTTCTATACATTCGGTCATTTCCCCGAACCACGAAACCCCAAAGCGATTCTCTCACTAATTCTTATTCTTGAAACAGGAATGATCGGAACTTTTGTAGCCCAAGACCTCATTCTTTTCTTCGTATTCTTCGAAGTAGTCCTCCTACCAATGTTCTTCATGATCGCAGTATGGGGCGGGGATGATAGGCGGTACGCATCTCTGAAGTTCTTCCTTTACACCATGTTTGGTTCAGCTTTGATGCTCGTAAGCTTCTTAGCTCTTTACTTCCTAGCAGATGGAACAATCGTAGGAGACCAAGCACAAACTTTCTCCATGGTCGCACTATCTGAAGGCGCAACCCTCGGAATAAGCAGAACAGCCCAACTTTGGATATTTGCAGGAATGTTCGTGGGATTTGGCGTCAAAGTCCCAATGTTCCCCTTTCATACATGGCTCCCTGACGCGCACACCCAGGCTCCAACAGTAGGGTCGGTAATACTTGCCGCAGTATTGCTAAAACTAGGAACATACGGCTTCATCAGAATCGCAATACCAATGCTTCCAGAAGCCGCTGCAGCATGGGCTCCTTTCATCGGCCTGCTAGCAGTTATCGGAATCATATACGGGGCTCTCGGATGCCTGGCTCAACGCGACATGAAACGCCTAATAGCCTTCTCTTCAGTAGCCCATATGGGATTCGTAATGCTTGGAATTGCGACACTCACTGATTTTGGTATAAACGCAGCAATCTTCGGCATGGTCGCCCACGGACTAATCACTGGCATGCTATTTTTCCTTGCCGGTTCTATGAAAGACCGCTATCACACACTCGATATGAACCGACTCGGCGGCCTTCTCATCTCAGCACCTCGAATGGGTTGGATACTAGGATTTTGCGCCATGGCCTCTCTTGGTCTGCCAGGACTAGCAGGATTCTGGGGAGAATTCCCCGCGATTTTAGCTAGCTACAACCCAGCAGCAATCCTCTCAGAAACTACATTCCGTGTATATATGGTCGTTGCTGCTTTAGGTACAGTTCTAGCCGCAGGATATCTTCTCTGGATGCTTCAAAAAACAGCAATGGGAACCCCCACTGATGAATTCAAAGATAATCCTGAGATTACTGATGTTAAGAGGTATGAATGGATCACGTGGGCACCAATCCTTGCGCTAATTCTCTTCTTTGGGTTATACCCGAGACCTATCTTCTCAACCACAGACGATGCTGTAGTTAAATCCCTAACTGTTGATATACAAGGTCAAGAAGTTGATAATTGCCTTGATAGTAATGGTGAGACAGCAGGAAAAGACTGCTTCGCCAACATCAGGAATCTTCTGGAAGAGGCAGGTAACTAACACATGCTAAATGCAGCATCCACCCTAGGTAATCTCCTCGCCTCAACTCCTGAGTTTGTTCGGCCCCCAATTGATTGGCATGCAGTTGCTCCCGAACTTTGTCTTCTAGGCGGTGGTGCAATCATAACCTTGGTTGATGTTATTTGGAGAGAAAAGGGAAGAGCTATGACTTCGGCTCTAGCTGGACTATTCCTGCTCGCACCCCTGATACCAATACTTACACTTGCTATTGATTCAGAAGACAGAAGTATGTTTAACGGTGCTTTCATCGTTGATAAATACTCGCTCATCGTCAAAGCAATATTCCTACTAAGTGGATATTTGGTAGTTCTCTTATCAACAAATTACATAGCTGAAGGGGAATACTGGGAAAACGAATACTATGGGATGCTTCTATCCTCAATTCTGGGAATGGTCATTATGGCCTCAGCCCGCGACCTAATCACGATATTCGTAGCTCTAGAATTACTTTCGATACCCGCTTACATGTTAGCGACATGGCGGAAAAGAGATCTCAGAAGTAATGAAGCAGGATTGAAATACTACCTGATGGGAGTCTTCGCCTCAGCAATCATGCTGTATGGAATGTCATTAATTTTCGGAGTCACTGGAAGCACAATACTTGAAGAAATCAACAGCTCAATTAGCTCAGGAGATTCAAGCACATCAATAATCACTTTAGGAATAATATTCGTCGTAATCGGATTCGCTTTTAAGGTCTCAGCATTTCCATTCCACACCTGGGCCCCCGACACATACGAAGGAGCTCCAACTCCGGTCACAGCTTTCCTCGCGGTAGCCTCTAAAGCAGCAGGCTTTGTAGCTTTAATGAATCTCGTTGTCGTCGGTTTCTTCGGCCGAGAAGACGTATTCCAGCCCCTGCTGTGGATACTCGCTGCATTATCAATGACCGCAGGTAATGTCATGGCGCTTCGACAAACAAACATCATACGTCTCATGGCATATTCAGGTATTGCTCAAGCAGGGTTCATGCTGGCACCCCTAGCCGTAGCTGGAGAGAGTATAGAAATCGCCGACAAGTCAGTCTCTGCAATCGTCACCTATTTAGCAATTTACGCAGCAATGAATCTTGGGGCATTCGCAATAATCCTATCCGTCGCAAGAACAACTCGATCCGGCCAAATTGAAAGCTATAACGGTTTATTCAAAACCTCTCCTGCCCTTGCAATAATGATGACAATCTTCCTCGCCTCACTTGCAGGTGTTCCACCACTTGGAGGCTGGTTCGCCAAATTCTCAGTATTTACCTCCCTAACAAGTGCCGATACAAGTTGGGGGTATGGACTAGCCGTTATAGCTGCGATCAATGCCGTCATAGCATTTGGTTACTACGGTCGGATAGCCATGAAAATGTGGGTTGAAGATCCACACAACTCCCATACATCTGAAATGAAAGTTCCTGTATCTCTATCAACAGCGCTAGCCATCACGGTCGCAACAACTTTAGCTTTTGGAATTGTGCCCGGAATTGTCACACACTTTACAGACGTCTCTCTCATTTCGTTAGCGATGTAGCACCTGCGACATAGATATAAGTGCTGTAGCCTAGAAGCGAATCGGCATGACACTTGAGCAAAAGATAAAAACAAAGATAAAAGAATATGGTGCTATAAGTTTTAGCGAGTTTATGAAATTCGCTTTATACGACGAAACAGAAGGATTCTATGCCCATGGTGGGGCGGGAAGAAAAAAAGACTTCATTACTAGCCCAGAGGTAGGACCATTATTTGGAAAGCTTATCTCTCAAGCGATTGATAAATGTTGGATAGAGTTCGGTAAACCATCTCATTTTACTTTCCTCGAATGCGGAGCGGGACCAGGAACTTTAGCCAAATCAATTCTAAGATCTCAAATGCAATGCAAAGATGCGCTTAAGTACATTGCCGTTGAATCAAGCTCCCAACAAAGTCAAACCCACCCGTCCACAGTGCAAACACTTTCAACAATGCCAAAAGAAATAGAAGTCGGCATTATCTTTGCAAATGAGCTTTTGGATAATTTACCATTCGATATCTTTGAGTCGCAAAATGATGGCTCTTGGCTGGAAGTAAAAATTACCGTAGATGACGAAAATATCTCGGAAACACTAATACCGAACAACGAAAAGGCCCCGCCTTACACCCTAGAAACCCCAAACGTAAGAGTACCCGTTCAGCGAGAAGCACAAAAGTGGCTTAAAGATGCTATAGAAATTTTACATAATGGACAGATCATCGTAATTGACTATGCAGTTGAGAGCTTCGAGTCCCAGCAAAAACAGCATTGGTTACGAACATACCAGCAGCACGAAGTAGATACTCATCCGCTAAAAGATATTGGACAATCGGACATCACCACGGACGTTGATATAAGCCAGCTAGCTAGGGTGGTACCTCCAACTTCAATCCGAACACAAGCTCAATGGTTACTGGATTTGGGATTAGAAAGCCTAGTAGAAAAGAGCAAACAACAATGGAAAATGCAAGCTCATAATCCAGACCTAAAAGCACTTGAAGCAAGAAGTGCTATAGGCGAATCTGAAGCACTTACAGACCTCAGCGGACTAGGCTCTTTTAAAGTACTCGAATGGTCTGTGAAATCGTGATTATAGGTCGCCTATAACTAACTGACAGAGTAATCTCTATCCATATAAATAAATGAGGTTATATGTCGGAGAATCAAGCCATAGAAGAGTTTTATACAGAAAATAGAACATTCCCTCCACGAGAAACCTTCACTTCAAACGCTTTACTCACTGACCCACAAATCTATAACGAAGCGTCTGAGGACTATGAATCGTTTTGGGCTAAACAAGCAAGAGAATTACTAACCTGGCATAAAGACTTCACTAATACTCTCGAATGGAATCTTCCCTATGCAAAGTGGTTTTCCGATGGAGAACTCAACATTTCATACAACTGCCTTGACCGCCATATTGAAAATGGGAAAGGCAGTAAAGTCGCGTATCACTGGGAGGGAGAACCAGGGGATACAAAAACAATTACCTATCAAGAATTACTTGACGAAGTATCAAAATTTGCCAATGTACTAAAGGAATTCGGGCTCAAAAGAAATGACACCGTAGCTATTTACATGCCCATGATTATTGAACTTCCCATAGCTATGCTCGCCTGTGCACGAATCGGTGTCGCTCACTCAGTCATCTTTGGAGGTTTCAGCCCTGATGCAATCATAGATAGATGTGAGGATGCAGAAGCAAAGATGATCATCACAGCTGATGCCGGATATCGGAGAGGTGAACCATCAGCTCTGAAGGTTAACGTTGATACTGCATTGGAAAATGGGGCTCAATCCGTTGAAACAGTAGTTGTGGTCAATCGATGTGATCTTGATGTCAATATGAACTCTGGAAGAGACTTCTGGTGGCATGATGTCATGAAAGATGCAATACCAATTTGCCATCCCGAACCGATGCCTGCGGAACAACTCCTCTACCTCCTATACACATCAGGCACCACTGCTAAGCCCAAAGGGATTATGCACACCTCCGCTGGTTATCTGACACAAGTTGCATTCACACATAAATATGTTTTTGACTTGAAACCAGATACTGATGTCTATTGGTGCGCAGCTGATATTGGCTGGGTAACCGGCCACAGCTACATCGTCTATGGCCCGCTTGCAAATTGCACCACATCAGTCATGTATGAAGGAACCCCTGACACCCCTAGAGAGAGTCTTCGAAATGGACCTGAAAGGTCGGAATGGTCAAAAGATAGGCTATGGGACATCATTGAACGCTATAAGGTGACGCAACTCTACACTGCGCCGACTGCTATCCGAACGTTTATGAAATGGGGAAGCGATGAGCTATCAAACCATGATCTATCCTCATTACGAGTTTTAGGGACAGTTGGCGAACCAATCAACCCTGAAGCTTGGATGTGGTACCACGAGCACGTGGGAAGAAGTAATACGCCGATAGTTGATACTTGGTGGCAAACCGAAACAGGAGGCCACATGATAACTCCGATACCAGGGATCACAACGACAAAGCCAGGATCTGCTTGTTTCACCATTCCGGGAGTCTTTGCCGAGGTGGTAGATGATGATGGAAACAAGGTTGAACAAGGAGGCGGATATCTAACAATCACTCACCCCTGGCCTTCAATGTTGAGAGGAATTTGGAGAGACCCAGATAGGTATCTTGAAACTTATTGGAGCACATACGAAGGAAAATATTTTGCTGGAGATGGAGCAAAAATTGATGAAGATGGCTACCTCTGGTTACTCGGAAGAGTAGATGATGTGATGAATGTATCCGGGCATAGAATTTCTACAGCTGAAGTCGAATCTGCCCTAGTCGATCATCCAGCAGTAGCAGAGGCAGCTGTTGTAGGCGCCACAGACGAAACGACTGGACAATCAATAATTGGTTATGTCATTCTGCGCGGGAGTTCAGAAGAATCCGATGACCTCCGTAATGAAATACGAGAACACGTAGCTACAAAACTCGGTCCTATCGCACGTCCCAAGGCCGTATTCCTTGTCCCAGATTTACCTAAAACAAGGTCAGGGAAAATAATGAGGCGTTTACTGAGAGACGTAGCTGAAGGCCGTAACCTTGGCGATACAACCACTCTGGCTGATCAAAGTGTCGTAGCTGCGATCCAAGAAGGCGCTCAACACTCAGACGAAAATTAAATCAAAAGACAAAACCTGACCTTAAGAAATCAATTCCATGATCTCTCTGGCAACCATAGGTGCTGCATTCTGATTCTGCCCAGTAACAATGTTCCCATCGACTTCCCAACAATTTGCAAACGGATCTCTGAAGCGATGATTGCAGCGATAATCAGCTCCAAGTCGTCGCAATTCCGTTTCTGGATGATGAGGAGTATGAGTTATGCGTAAATCTTTAACCTGCTTATCGGTCACCCCGGTGACACGACGCCCCTTAACCAAGGGCTCCCCATCAAGGCCTCTAGCTTTAAGGAAGCCCAGCGGACCATGACACACTCCGCCGAGAATCTTTCCTTTCTGATTTGCTTCTGTGACCTTCTCACCAATAGTTTCTGAAAACCCTAAGTCGAATGCTGCTCCCCAACCCCCTGCAAAATAAATCACGTCATAACTATCAATATCTACATCCTCCATAGCTAAAGACTCAGACAGGTTTTTCTGGAGGTAGCCATCTTTGAGAGCTCTATCGTCGTATCGCGTCCGGATCACTGGACGGTAAGACTGAGGGTCAATGGGCACCAAACCACCCAACGGGCTTGCAATATCAACTTCCATTCCTGCGTCGCTCCAAATGTAATATGGAACAGTCATTTCTGATGCAAACACACCCGTTGATTTTCCATTAGGCATTTGATCCGTATTTGTGCACACAATCAGTGCTCGTTTCCCCGTTACGTCTTTTCTAAACTCCTCGGTATCTTCAGGATGCATTCCTACTTTACGTAAGAGTGCACGTAACCCTCGAGCCAGAGCTGGCGGTGTCTGTCCTGCTAATTGTGCTTCGGGTGGTTTTCTCTTGGCATAGGGGCGAGGGATGTTACGTTTAGGAAGTGAAGTAATCCGTTCTTCATTCAGTCGACGCTTCATATATTCAAATACCTCCTTAACCTTTGGATCTTTCCACAGGTTTTTTGATTCAGTAGGGTCATTCGTCAAGTCATATAGCTCAAATTGGTCAGGAATTTTTGTAGTCCTATAGGTTTCACCCAATGGGCCAGAAGACGATAGGTTAGCTCTGTCTGGGATAGTCCATGTTTCCGGATCATCATGAGCGCGAGTAATTTTCCACAAAGAAGAATCAATTCCAGGAATTTCGTCATCCAGAATTTTGACAACGATTCCTTCAAAGTTAGTACTCACGTGTGGAGCTATTTGGATCTTCAATGGTCGTGGAGGATTATCTGCTCTACCAAGTCCACGAGCCATTCCAGACGCAAGAGTATCACCCTCGAGCATATTGTCTCGGGTCATGAAGTAGATTGCCCTGCCCTTATATTCTTCAGCACTTGGGTCTGCTAGTAGCGGGCTTAGGTCCTTTCCTGGAAGTGGATGAAACTCTGAGAATAAGGGAGCTAATCTTTGCCCAAGCTCGTGCTGATCTAGTCCTGCAAGCGCTAAAGCAGTTGGTATCAAATCAACATGCGATGTCGGAATTGAATCAACGACTCCCTTCGGAGCACTCTCGTTTCCATACTTGACAATTTCAAAAGGAACTCTTGTGGCTTCATCGTAAAGATTGAACCATTTCTGGTGAAGACCGCCGTGAGCCCCCAATAAGTCGCCATGATCTGACGTTCGAAAGATAACCTTCTCTCGTGAAGTATCAATCGTCAGCGCTTTCCTAACTCTGTCAAGAGGGCCGTCAACCTCAGCATGTAAACGATAATAAAGATTCCTATATTCCTGCTCATTATTTTCATACGTTGCACGGACTACTCTCTGGGGACCATACCCAGAGTAATAAGAATTCTTATATGCGATCTGGGCAGCAGGTTTTGTCGAGAGGTCCTCATAACGCGTAGGAGGTGCAGGGATATCTGGTGGATCAAGTTCAGAAGGGGTGATGGGATTAAATTCAGGTCTCCGCATAAACATTGGCAAAAGCACAATATCGTGCGGGTTAACAAAGCTAACCACTAAGAGAAAGGGCTTCTGGGCATCCTTATCTCCCAAGCTTCGTTTCAAATATCTATCTTCAAGCCATTTAACAGTTCTATCGGCAATCAGCGGGTCGCGAATAAAACCTGAATTCGCTAGAGGTGCACCATGAGGTTCTGGCCCAACCCAACCTGAGAAACCAAATTCGTTGAGGGGATTCTCTATCAGGTACCTGTCAACAGCATCCTGAAGAACAGTCCCATCAGTTGTGTTGGTTGCTAAGGTATTTCCTGTATCTTCGTCTACAAGATCCGCATGGCTTATGTGCCACTTCCCATCATAATGAGTGTCATACCCAGCTGCCCTAAACCAATGTCCAATTGTCGGCACCTCACGAGGGAGTAACCATCTCATCCGAGAGTCATGTTCGTCTTTCCCTAAACCGTTAGTCTGGGTGACACCGTGTACATCTGGAAATTGACCGGTAAAAAGCGTCGGGCGACTCGGTACACATGCCAAAGAACCTGTGTAATGTCGATTGAAACTTACCCCATTTTCTTTGAACCAATTTCTTCCAGCGAGTGTTCTATCACGCCACTCAATAACTTCTGGTGTTTCATATGGTGGGATTGCTCGCTCTTCGTCAGTCATGAAAATAATTACATCGGGCTGATTTGAATTATTCATTTTGAGATTCCAACTCCTCAATCTTCTGCCCTAAATGAGATATTTGGTCTTCAAGTTTCACGAGCGGCATTACATCTTCAATGAACCCTTTTATGTCTTTCAGCATCCCCATATTAATCCTTCCAAATGCAAGGCAGGCTAAACCGGCAATAGGAGTCAAAGGTCGACGAATAGGAATGATTTCAATTTGTAGTGATAACTGAACACCAATTTCGCTTGGCTCTAACAACCAAGTATTCAGAACTTGTTTAAATACCGGAGGTAATCCTCGTATTTCGTAAGATAAATGTCTTATCTCTTCCCATCTTGTTACATGTTCAGTAACTGAAGAATTCCCAGTTTGAATTCTTCGCGTTGCTCCCAGTCCTTCTTGATGGTGGGATAGTAAGCAAGAGTGAGAGACATTCGTAGCCCAAATAGAGATTTCACCAAAGTCAGATAAAACTTCCCAAGCTTCGGCAAGTGAACATGAAACGTTGATCTTTCTAGTTACCGTTGGCATCAGGTCCTCCAGAGTAATTCTGATAGTACTGCTATCAGAATTACTGTGCAAATATTCTATATTTATATGAACCTTTGGTATTTGTTGAATTCCTCAAGAAAAGATAGCTGGATAATACATCAAGCGTTATTCTTCAGTTCAAAGCCTAAGCGTAGTAGCCACTGTGAACTGGGATTGCAGGAATTTCTTGTTCTAAAAACATTGCTATGTTCTTTGGGTCATCATCAAAAACGAGTATTGGATTATACCCTGCATCTCGGATCTGGTTTAGAGCAGTTCGTTTCATTTCTGACGATTGTTGATGGTCATCATCTGATCTCATGATCAATGCATCCCAAACAACACTGTGCCTCTTGAGCCAGTGAACAGTTTCTGATTGAACAGATTTGGGGCGAGCGGTCAGAATTATGGTTTTATGAGATTTATTGAGAATTTTTATTAGTTTTACACCCGAAATAATGGGCGGGTCCTCTGTGCAAGCAGAAAAGAAGCCATTCCAATCTTTTTCTGTGCCCTTAAGAAAGTGTTGACGATGAGCCGCATCACTAATAACACCATCAAGATCAAAAATAATTACTTCGCTATCTTTAGGTAATTCATTATTCCACGTCCATACTGGCATCATGACCCCACGAATGATTCACTAGTCACGGAAATTCCCAAATTGTAATGGAATCCCGAAATCATTATCCTTGACCGCATTGATAACGGCTTGTAAATCATCTCGCTTTTTTCCTGAAACACGGACTTGGTCACCTTGAGTTTGCGACTGTATACCTTTAAGACCGATTCCTTTAATGAATTTATTTATTTCTTTTGATTTCTCGGAATTTATGCCCGAGGTCAGGGCAATAGTCTGACGTCTTCTCCCACCCGAGGCATCCTCAACCTGTAGGTGATTTAATGCCTTGAGAGAAACCTTTCGCTTGACCAACTTTTCTTCAAGAACTGTTCGCAAGGCATTCAGTCTGTCATCTGAGGATGATTCAATATTTATACTTTCCTCTGAAAGCTCAATGGAACTGTTGGTGTCTTTGAAGTCATAACGCTGGCCAACCTCCCGCGAAGCTTGATCTGTCGCATTTCGAACTTCTTGCATAGCGACAGTTGAAGTGATATCAAACGTGGGCATGGGGGTCCTCTCTTCTTGTATGTCCTCCAAGTTATTAAATCTCTTGTTGTGAGATCAACTTAACGGACTAAAAACTAGGTGAAATAAAACAAAGAAATTTCTGATCACTAATGGTGGGAACTTGAACAGCAAGCGCTAGTATTCGCACTTCAGGGTCGGTGCCCGAGCGGCCAAAGGGAACGGGCTGTAAACCCGTCGGCGTTAGCCTTCGGAGGTTCAAATCCTCCCCGGCCCACAAAATCTTACTGAACAGGTCGCTCAAAGATAATGCTTGAAATCGTAAATTCGAATCTAAAACTATATTTACTCATTTGAGGTTGGGAGCGGGTCTTCATCGTGGCATCATAACGAATAGCTTTGACTTATGGTCTTTGCTCCCTTAGCTCAGTCGGCAGAGCGTCTCCATGGTAAGGAGAAGGTCGAGAGTTCAATTCTCTCAGGGAGCTCAAATGTGCATAGCACTATAATTTGGCGGCGTAGCTCAGTTGGTTAGAGCGCTCGACTCATAATCGGGAGGTCGACAGTTCAAATCTGTCCGCCGCTACTAGATCAGATTTTTCTTTTGCGATGTAAGGTAAACTATGGACATACGGGTAGCGCAGATCAAAGATGCTGAAGCTATCAGAGGAATTTACAACAATGAAGTCACCTCTGGGACAGCAACTTTTGATATTACTCCGCGAACTCTTCAAGAGCAGAGAGATTGGTTGACTGAAAGGTCTGGAGCGCATGTGGTTTTGGTTGCTGAATATGGTAATGAAATAATAGGTTTTGGTTCGTTGTCCAGATACCAAACTAGGCCTGCCTACAGTACAACCGTAGAAAATTCGGTATACGTCCGCCCCGAGGATCAAGGAAAAGGTGTGGGGCTAGCTCTATTAGTTGCTTTAATCGAAAAGGCATCCGAGCATGGATTTCATACAGTTATTGCAAGAATCAGCGCAGAATCAAAAGGTTCAATAGCTACTCACCAAAAAGCTGGCTTTAAAGAGGTTGGTAGGGAATTACAAACTGGTAGAAAATTTGGAAGATGGCTCGATGTTGTTGTCATGCAACGGTTCGTTGAGAGTAGCAACACAAACTAAAGACTCAAGAATATGAAATTGCTAAAGATAGACATACTGGGAATTAAAGTGCTGAAACGCTGGTATCCTCAGAAAGTCATGCTTTAGGGCAGTGGCTCAATTGGTAGAGCACCGGTCTCCAAAACCGGCGGTTGGGGGTTCGAGTCCCTCCTGCCCTGCGAGTTTGCACTAAATACTAAAAAGTAAAATACAATAGAAAATAGACGAACAGGCAAGGAAAGTATGTCTCTAAATCGTGAACAAAAGAGAGCTTTAAAAAAGCGAGGTGAACTCGGAGAAGATGGAACCCCTGTTGCTACGCGCAGGCAACCTGCAGGGAAGCCTCAGCAGGAGGAGAGAGTTGGATTCCGTCGCTACCTCTCTGAAGTCCGGTCTGAGTTGAGAAAAGTAGCTTGGCCTACCCGTTCTGAAGTCATAAATTATTCAATTGTAGTTTTGGTCACTCTGGTTGTTATAACATCTATGATTGCCCTTATGGATTGGGGCTTTGGCGAGGGCCTGCTTAAGTTATTTGAACGTTAATTTGTATTGTGAACGGAAAGAACTATGGAAAATATTGCATCCAGTGAAGAATTGAAAGATGAAACCTCAAAGGTTCAAAGCGACTCAGTCCAATATGAGTCAGACTCCTCTAGCAGTGAGCCAAATCATGACGAAGCACTTATCACTGAAGATGATCTGGTCTATGAGAAAGAAGAAAAAACTCCTAAACTAGTTAGTCCTTATGACCGGCCAGGGAAATGGTATGTGGTTCATACACAGTCTGGTTATGAAAATAAGGTTCAAGGTAACCTAGCGCAACGTATCCAATCAATGAATAAAGAGGATTCAATTCATGAAGTTGTTATCCCGCTAGAAAACGTTGTCGAATTCAAACAGGGCAAAAGAGTTGAAGTTCAGAAAAAAATGTTTCCCGGCTACATACTTGTTCGGTGTCGAATGAATGATGAAGTCTGGAATGTTATAAGAAACACTCCAGGAATCACAGGGTTCGTTGGTTCAGCAAATAAACCCACACCGCTCCCAAGAAAAGAAGTTGAAAGCTTCCTGGGTACTGCTGGTGAAGCTGATGGCCAAGTCGTAAAACGAGCCAAGCCACGAATGGGTTATGAACAAGGGGAAACTGTACGAGTAAAGGAAGGCCCCTTTGCTGATTTCTCTGGAGAAATTATTGAGATCAATGAGGACCAGCTGAAACTTAAAGTGCTTGTAAACATTTTCGGTCGTGAAACTCCTGTGGAACTAGAGTTTGCACAAGTCGCTAAGTTATAACCTCACTACCCGTTTAACAGTATTCAAGAGGAAGTTCGGTTGTGGCTTTAATTCGCTCCATCACGAAGTGCGTTCTAACGTCGTAGAGGTCAACCTCTTCTACAAGCTTTTTGTAGAAGAGGTCATAGGTTTCCATATTGGGAGCCACGACTCTGAGCATGTAATCGACTTCTCCACTAGTCCTATACGCTTCAATGATTTCGGGAAATTTCTTTATTGCCGAAATGAAATCTGTTAACCACTCTGCGTTATGACGATTGGTGCGTATCTCCACTAATGCTAAGACTGGAAGATTAATCTTTTCCGGGTCAATTATTGCTACTCTGGCAGCAATTATTCCCTCAGTTTCTAACCGTTGAATCCTTCGCCAGCAGGGGGCTGTTGTTAATCCAACCTTTTCTGCAATTTCTCTTGCAGTTAGGCTTGCATCAAATTGTATAAGTTCAATAATTTTTTTATCTATAACATCCATTAATGATAATAATATGCTCTAAATTATAAAAAATTAAATATATTTATTAAAATATAAAAATTTATTGCAATTATTTAATAAAACGGTGCGTCAGTATAGTGTTATGTTTGCTGTATGCAGTTCACCACAAAATTTACTGATCATCCGGCTAGTGTCGGTCAGACGTATTTTGAGCACTTCAAATTTGCCGTCAAAGTTTCCAAAAGCTTACTTAAAGCGTTTTCGGCATGTTTAATACATGCTGTTTATCCCCCACTTCATAAAAATACCGCTAGTGCGACCATCGCTGAACTCCATAATCGAATTGCTCAGCGGAAGTTATCAGAACTAGTAGATAATTCTGATGAATCGGAATTGATAAAAAGTTAAATATTTTGCATTCATTTCAAGAAGGATGTTACTAAGTGAGCTACTTCGCTAATTTATGGGTATATTGACGACTGCTGAAAATTTATTCAGGAGTAATGGAAATGGCAGAAAAAGAAATAGCTGCGGTTGTAAAAATTCAAATTCCAGCGGGACAGGCTTCGCCTGCACCCCCCGTTGGAACAGCTCTGGGACCTCATGGTATTGCGATCATGGACTTTTGCAAAGAATACAATGCGAAGACTGAGGATAAGCGTGGCCAAGTAGTACCAGTTGAGATAACAATTTATGCTGATCGCACGTTTTCTTTCATTACAAAAACTCCACCCACATCATTTCTACTTCGGAAAGCTGCTGGCCTCGATAAAGCTAGTCAGAATCCTGGAAGAGAAATGGCAGGGTCAGTTACGGATGCTCAGATAACGGAAATTGCTGAAACTAAACTACCTGATTTAAATACCAATGATTTAGATCAGGCAAAGTTGCAGGTTGCTGGTACCGCAAGAAGCATGGGACTTGAAGTTAATTAGAAGTACTTCACTTTGAATACCTCAACCAAGTGAAGAAAAACAATGAGGGAGAATCACATATGGGCTCAAAGTCCTGAAAGGAATGTGTTCGATGGCAAACGGAAAACGATACGACAACGCAGTTCAGACTTTTGATCGAGAAGCTAATTTTGCTCCAAATGAAGCTGTAGCGATGTCTAAACAATTAGCAACAGCGAAATTTGATGAAACTATTGAGTTAGTTTGTCGACTTGGTGTGGACCCGCGTAAAGCAGAAGAGATGGTACGAGGCACGGTTGCCCTCCCATCCGGGACTGGACGAAATGTGCGTGTAGCCGTATTTGCACAGGGAGAAGCGGCATTACAAGCCAAAGAGGCTGGCGCTGACATTGTCGGCGATAGCGATTTGGCGGATGAAGTTGAAAAGGGAAACTTCAATTTTGATATTGCCATAGCAACTCCAGAAATGATGCCCGTAGTAGGAAAATTAGGGCGAGCACTAGGACCACGAGGTTTGATGCCAAATCCCAAAACAGGAACAGTCACTGACAACGTCGCCAAAGCAGTCCAGGAATTTAAGGGCGGGATGGTTGAATACCGAACAGATAAATTTGGAAATGTCCACGTCCCTATTGGGAAAGCGAGCTTCGATGAGGGGGCTCTCTTGGCTAACTTCGAGACTGTGATTGAAGAACTTCAAAGAGTAAAGCCATCTGGTTCAAAAGGTAAGTATCTCAAAAAAGTCGTAGTTAGCTCAACCATGGGTCCAGGTATCAAAGTCGACGAAAATAGCCTATAAACCCCAAACGGTTCTAACCCAAGTATTTCTGATGCTTCGTGTTGCTACCGTAAAATTTGACGATATGTTAGATGAGTAAATTTAAAGCCAAAGAAATTCGGCGCACCTAGTGCTTAATGAAATCCCGCCGGACGAGGTAAACAGACCAACGGAGTGTTTGCCTCATGGCGCACTCCAATTTTTTTTGGAGTACTGACAGAAAGGATCTCCCATGGGAGAGCCCAGACCAGAAAAAATAGCAGTCGTTGCAGAAGTGCAAGAAAAGTTTTCTAATGCTGAAGCAGTTATTCTGACAGAATACCGTGGACTAGACGTAACCGATATGGCAGTTTTGAGAGCTGCTATGAAACAAGCAGGCGGGGAATATAAGGTATATAAAAATACTCTTGTACGTGTTGCAGCAAAGGAATTGAACTTAGAAATCGAAGAATTACTTGTTGGCCCTACGGCAATAGCGTTTACTGGAACTCGCCCTGATGGCTCTTCAGGTGACCCAGTCAGTATTGCCAAAGCACTAACAAATTTTGCAAAGGATCACGAAGACCTGATAATTAAAGGCGGAGTGCTTGAAGGAGCATTACTGTCTACAGAGGAAATAACAGCACTATCAAAGATTGCTCCTCGTGAAGAGTTACTTGCTCGCTTAGCGGGAGGAATGGCTGCACCACTGAGAGAATTTGCATCTCTTTTAAATGCGATTCCACAAAATTTTGCCTATGCACTGTCTGCGCTAATTGAAGCTGGTGGTGCCGGAACAGGAACTGATGAAGCTACTGAGGCTGTGTCTGATGATGAAGCTACTGAAGCTGTGCCTGATGATGAAGCTCCATCCCAAGACGCTGAAGAAGAAACTTCTGAAAGTGTAGGTTCCTCCGAGTCAGGAACTGATGATGACTCTGATGAAGAGTCAGTTGAAGATAATAAGATCGATGGCGATGCCAACGAAAATGAGGAGAGTTAAATTATGACTACCAAAGAAGAGGTGCTTGAGGCAATAGCTAACATGAGTGTCCTAGAGCTAAGTGAACTCCTAAGTGAGTTCGAAGAAAAATTCGGTGTTACAGCAGCAGCTCCAGTGGCAGCTGTTGCAGCAGCTCCAGCAGCAGCTGGAGAGGCCGATGCTGGAGAAGCTAAGGATTCATTTGATGTAGTTCTCACTGGAGCAGGTGACAAAAAGATCAATGTAATCAAAGAGGTCCGTGGACTCACATCCTTGGGACTAAAAGAAGCAAAAGAACTCGTAGAGTCAGCTCCCAAAGCAGTGCTAGAAGGTGCTTCTAAGGAAGATGCCGAGAAAGCCAAGGAAGCTTTGGAAGCAGCTGGAGCTTCTGTAGAACTTCAATAAAATCCTTTTGGTGACGCGTAATTTTCAAAAAGCATTAGCTTTTTTGAAAATTGGGCAAAAAAATAAGCGATAAAGACGTCCTGAGATTAAATTTGGACAAAATTCGCTTTGTGTTTGTCGAAATAAGCCATAGACTTATATTTCTGCCCACTGTCAGGTTACAACCGATGTTGTGTCCTGCGCGTACCCAATGAACCTGGAGGAGTAGCTATCTCACTGCTCTAAACGAGAAAAGCGTAAACAAACGCTAAACAGACCATCAACCCTTTCTAAGACCAAGGAGCATTCTTGTCTTCAATCCGTAACCGTTATTCATTTGCAAATCTTGAAGAAGTACTGGAACTTCCAGACCTAATCGCAGTCCAAAGAGAATCATACAACTGGTTTCTAGAAGAAGGTTTATCTGAAACCTTTAAAGATATTAGCCCGATAACTGACTTCTCCGAAACCCTTCAACTTGAGCTTGAATTTGATCCTCGAGACGAGGATCTAAATCCTGGGCCCAAATATACCGTTGCCGAATGTAAAGCTAACCAGATAAGTTACACCTCTCCTATTCTTGTCAGGGCACGATTTGGAAACCGTGATACCGGAGAACTCAAAGAGCAAATTGTGTTTATCGGTGAATTCCCGAAGATGACCGAAGACGGGACTTTCGTCATCAATGGAACTGAGCGCGTAGTTGTATCTCAACTCGTGCGCTCACCTGGAGTTATCTTTCAACCAGGAGAACGCTACCGTCTTCGTAATTTATCCAGAAATCAATTAGTAACTGGAACTATTCATCCATACCGAGGCGAATGGATTGAGTTTGATGTAGAACAAAAACCAGGTAAGGACCCCACTGCTGGAACACGTATAGCACGGAAGCGAAGGCTAAGTATTTTTACACTAATGAGAGCTTTGGGGTTTGATGAGGAGAATCACCCGAATTTCCTCCCAAGCTTCGTAAAACACTTCGACTTTCTTGAGCCTCAATACCTAAAAGAACTTGAGAAGGTTTCTGATGAGAATATTCAAGAAGAAGCCTTACTTGAGATCTACAAACGAGTAAGACCAGGCGAGCCTCAAAACCTTGATGCAGCACGTAACTATTTCCGAAACGCCTTTTTCGAAAGTAGAAGATACGACCTCTCAAGAGTGGGACGCTATAAATTAAATAGAAAGCTTGGGCCAGAAATAGACAAAATAGAAGAACTCTTTGGCGTTGAATTAGAAAGGCCTGCAGAGGATGCAACAGTGCTTAGCCCATCCGAGGTAATAGCTACATGCACCTATCTTTTGCATCTCATGAAATTCGAGCCAGGCTACAGGCTTGACGATCAAGATCACTTTGCTAACAGAAGGATCCGAAGCGTTGGAGAGTTAATCCAAAATCAAGTACGTATAGGCCTTTCAAGAATGGAAAGGGTTGTAAGAGAACGAATGACAACCCAAGACGTCGAAGGCATCACTCCAACATCTCTAATTAATATCCGACCTGTTGTTGCCTCAATAAAAGAATTCTTCGGAACTTCGCAACTTTCACAGTTTATGGATCAAGTAAACCCTTTATCAGGGCTTACACACCGGAGAAGACTATCGGCGCTCGGACCGGGAGGCTTATCTAGAGAGCGAGCTGGCTTTGAGGTAAGAGATGTTCACTTCAGCCACTACGGTCGAATGTGCCCAATAGAAACGCCAGAAGGCCCCAACATTGGTTTGATAGGTGCCCTAGCAAGTTACGGAAAAGTCAACGACTTCGGGTTTATTGAGTCTCCTTACCGTGTTGTAAAGAATGGTCGTGTTACAGATGAGGTCAGATACCTAGCAGCAGACGAAGAAGAAGAATACGTAGTTGCTCAAGCCAATGCCCCTATCGATTCAAAGGGCAATTTCGTGCGCGACAGAGTTCTAGTTAGAAGGTCGCCCCAAGCGGCAACACTTCAAGGATTAAAAACTGCCCTTGAGCAGGAGGTCTTTTTCGGAGCCACAACAGAAATATCTTATGTTGCGCCCGAGGAAGTCCAACTTATGGATGTCTCACCAAGGCAAATCGTCTCTGTTGCAACGGCGTTAATACCATTCCTCGAGCACGATGATGCGAACCGAGCACTTATGGGGGCGAATATGCAACGCCAAGCAGTGCCACTACTTCAGGCAGAAGCACCATATATCGGGACAGGAATAGAGCAAAGAGCAGCTTTTGATGCCGCAGACATGATCATTGCAGAGGGTAATGGAGCGATAGCAGAGATAACTGGAAATTCAATCACAGTTGAATATGAAGCGGAAAAGACACTTGGCAGAAAAACTTACAAGTTGAAAAAGTTCCAGCGCTCAAATCAAGACACTTGCATCAATCAAAAACCATTAGTACGAGAGGGAGACCGAATTCGTAAAGGAGATGTGCTCGCTGATGGGCCATCGACTGACCTTGGTGAACTAGCGCTCGGGAAGAACCTTCTAGTCGCTTTTATGCCTTGGAAAGGTTACAACTTTGAGGATGCCATTATTGTTAGCGAACGTTTAGTAAAAGATGATGTACTCACTTCAATCCACATTCACCAGCATGAAATTGATGCTAGAGACACAAAGCTTGGATCTGAAGAGATCACAAGGGATATCCCTAATATTTCAGAGGAAATGCTCGCTGATTTAAATGAAGATGGCATCATCAGGATCGGAGCTGAAGTCGGACCTGGAGATGTGCTAGTTGGAAAAGTTACTCCTAAAGGTGAAACAGAATTAACACCTGAGGAAAGACTTCTCAGAGCAATCTTTGGTGAAAAAGCGAAAGAAGTAAGAAATACATCGTTGATCGTCCCCCACGGTGAGACAGGAACTGTTATCGCAGTTGATAAGTTTGTCCGTGACGGAGAACACGGTGCAGAACTCCAACCAGGAGTAAATGAACTTGTCAGAGTCTATGTGGCGCAGAAGAGAAAAATCAGCGTTGGAGACAAGCTCGCCGGACGACATGGTAACAAAGGTGTCATATCCACAGTCCTTCCTGTTGAAGATATGCCTTTCATGGAAGATGGAACACCAGTAGATATTGTTCTAAATCCTCTGGGCGTACCCTCGCGAATGAATATTGGACAAGTCCTCGAAGCTCACCTTGGTTACGCAGCGCGATGGGGTTGGGAAATAAACGGCAATGCTGTAGGAAACGATCCGATTTCAAATACTGCTAAAAAAACACGACCTAGAACTGAGCCAGCTAAATTTTTAGCCACGCCAGTTTTTGATGGTGCAAAATGGGACGAAGAAGAACTAGCTGGAAAACATCCAACAATTCAACAAATCTTTGAGAACCTAAACCCAGAGTCAGATAATGGTCAAAGGCTAATAGGATCTGATGGGAAAGTGCAGCTTTATGATGGACGGAGTGGTTTGCCATTTGATAACCCTGTAATGGCAGGTTTCATGTATGTCCTCAAACTACACCACTTAGTTGATGACAAAATCCATGCTAGGTCAACTGGCCCATACAGCATGATTACTCAACAACCCCTTGGTGGTAAAGCTCAATTCGGTGGACAGCGATTCGGTGAGATGGAAGTTTGGGCACTTGAAGCTTATGGCGCTGCCTATTGCTTGCAAGAGTTACTAACAACGAAATCTGACGACGTACTAGGCCGAATAAAAGTTTACGAATCAATCGTCATGGGTCAAAACATCCCAGAACCTGGAATTCCCGAAAGCTTTAAAGTTCTAGTGAAAGAAATGCAGTCACTTTGCTTAAACGTTGAGGTCCTAGACCTTGAAGGGGATCAAGTTGAGATGCGCGAAATAGATGAGGATGTCTTCCGAACCAGTGATGGCCTTGGAATTGACATCTCCCGCCCTGAACGAGGATCAGATGAAGAAGATGCAGCCCGAGAAGCCGCTCGTGCAAGCGGAATTCGATAAGGATTTAGGAGAGATATAAGAATGTTAGATGTAAATGAATTCGATCAACTCCGAATAGGACTAGCATCAGCTGATGCCATCCGCACTTGGTCCAATGGAGAGGTTAAGAAACCTGAAACCATAAATTACCGGACGCTAAAACCAGAGAAAGATGGACTCTTCTGCGAGAAAATTTTTGGTCCAACAAAGGACTGGGAATGTGCTTGCGGAAAATACAAAAGGATCCGATTCAAGGGGATAATCTGTGAGCGCTGTGGAGTCGAAGTAACTCGATCAAAAGTTCGTAGAGAAAGAATGGGTCATATTGAATTGGCTGCGCCTGCAGTGCATATATGGTACCTAAGAGGAACAAGGTCTTGGTTGGCTTATCTTTTAATGGGGCTTGAGCCACGTGAAGAATTGAAAGCTAAACAGCTTGAAAAGGTAATTTATTTTGCGGCGAGCCTCGTCACTTGGGTTGATGTTGATGGGCGAGATGAAGCCCTTGCTGACCTTGAAACCGAAATGCTTGAAGAAAAGGAAGCTATTTTCAAGGAGCGGGATGAGAGAATTCAAGAACTAGAAGAGGATCTTGAAGCACAACTAGTTTCATTAGAAAATGCAGAAGGAAACGAAGCAGAACTCAAAGCAGTAGAAAAGCAAGCAAAAAAAGATAAAGAGCTCATAATTGAAGATGCTGAAACAGAAGCAGATCTGTGTGAACGAGCATTTGAAGAGTTTCAAGGTCTTTTTCCTCGTCAAATTATTGAAGATGAAATGCTTTGGAGAGAACTTGTTGACCGGTACAGCGATTATTTCGAAGGCGGAATGGGCGCTGACGCAATCGCACAACTCGTTGAACGACTAGACTTTGACGAAGAGGAAATAAAACTGAGGGAAGCTATCGATCCACCAGCAGGGCAAAAACCTCTATCAGCACAAAGAAAACAAAAAGCAATCAAACGGTTGAAGATTGTTTCTTCATTTAACCGAAGGGATGATCGTGGAAACAGAGTCAATGACCCAAGAGCTATGATTCTTGACGTCGTTCCAGTAATACCTCCTGAACTCCGACCGATGGTTCAACTTGATGGTGGAAGATTTGCAACATCTGATCTTAATGACCTTTACCGAAGAGTCATAAATAGAAATAACCGACTTAAGAGACTTTTAGACTTAGGTGCACCTGCGATCATCGTAAACAATGAAAAGCGAATGCTCCAAGAAGCAGTCGACGCACTCTTTGATAACGGCAGGCGAGGAAGGCCGGTAACGGGCCCAGGAAATAGACCTCTTAAATCCTTGTCAGACATGCTTAAAGGAAAGCAAGGACGCTTCCGGCAGAATCTTCTTGGGAAGCGCGTAGACTATTCAGGACGTTCAGTCATCGTTGTTGGCCCTACCTTGAAACTGCATCAGTGCGGGCTTCCGAAACTAATGGCGTTAGAACTATTTAAGCCATTTGTTATGCGAACTCTTGTCCATGACAACATGGCACCTAACATAAGGTCAGCCAAACGAATGGTTGAAAGAAGGCGCCCAGCGGTTTGGCCAGTGCTTGACGAAGTGATCAAAGAACACCCAGTCCTGCTTAACAGGGCACCCACGCTCCATAGGCTTGGGATACAAGCATTTGAACCCGTTCTGGTTGAGGGGAAAGCAATTCAGTTACACCCACTTGTGTGTACTGCCTTCAACGCTGACTTTGACGGTGACCAGATGGCTGTCCATTTACCACTATCTGCTGAAGCACAAGCCGAAGCAAGAGTTTTGATGCTATCTGCTCACAATATCCTCTCTCCAGCTAATGGAAACCCACTCACCGTCCCGACCCAAGATATGATAATTGGAGCCTTTTACCTTACTGAATATGTTGAGGGCGCAAAAGGCGAAGGATCAGTTTTTCGAAGATTAGATCAAGTTGAGAGGGCTGTCGAAGCAGGGGAAGTAAGCCTTCATGCTCAAATAGAGTTTCGCTCATCGCGAACTCAAATCTCAGTCGAAAATGAAGATGGAAAAGTCGACTATCTCGCAACTACAGCGGGAAGAGTTCTATTTAACCATGCATTACCTGAAGATTTCCCATGGGTAAACACAAAAGTCACTAAACGAGAAATGGGTGGCATTGTAGAGCAACTTGCAAGAGAATTTGAAAAAGCAACCGTGGCCACAAGTCTGGATGCCTTGAAAGACCTTTGTTTTCACTGGGCGATGAAATCAGGCGTGACTGTTTCAGTTGACGATGTTAAAACACCGTCGACTAAGAAATCAATACTGGAAAAGCACGAAGCTGAAGCTGAGAAAGTTGAAAAGCAGTTCCGCAGGGGAATTATTACAGATGGTGAGAGGCGGCAAAAAGAAGTAGAGATCTGGTCCCTTGCTACTGAAGAAGTCAAAAATGATATGGAGCAAGGACTGAAAGAAGAGTCGTTTAATCCAATCGATATGATGGTTGGCTCTGGCGCTCGTGGAAACATGATGCAGGTTCGGCAAATTGCTGGAATGCGAGGGCTGGTGGCTAACCCAAGAGGAGATATGATACCTCGCCCAATAAAAAGCAATTTCCGCGAGGGTCTAGCAATGCTTGAGTATTACATTGCTACTCCAGGGGCACGAAAAGGACTAGTTGATACAGCCCTACGAACTGCTGATTCAGGGTATTTAACAAGACGACTCGTTGATGTATCGCAAGAGGTCATTATCAATACTGACGATCCATTTGCCGATGGAGCGAAACCAGCTTCAGCTTGGATTGATGATGTCTATCCCGAAGACTACTACGTTGACGCTGCTGGGAATTATGTTGGAATTCATCCACAAAATCCTGGTGATGAAAAGAAGCGATCGTATCTTCGAACTCGACTATATGGCCGAGTTTTAGCTGAAGACGTAACTCTTACAGACGGGACTGTGTTTGAAAAAGCGAATATGGTTTCCGAAGAAATGATGGAAGCTCTAGCTCATGACCCTGAGATCTCAAGAGTTCGTTGCTTAACGCCTTTGACAGACGAAAGTGAAACAGGGATTTCTGTAGCAAGCTATGGAATGTCAATGGCCACAGGGGAGTTCATAGAAGTTGGAGAAGCCGTAGGTGTAATAGCTGCACAATCTATTGGAGAACCTGGCACGCAGCTAACTATGCGTACATTCCATACAGGCGGTATCGCAGGAAAGGATCTTGCTGGTGGTCTCCCAAGAGTTGTTGAATTATTTGAAGCAAGAACTCCTAAAGGCGCAGCTTTACTTGCAAGAACATCGGGGGTTATCCGCATTGATGATGATGGAGGCCGGACAAGGACGGTAACAATTATCAGTGATGATGGTGAAGAAGATGTCTATGACAAGATAGCTCTAGAAGCTCGACTTGAAGTGCGAGACGGGCAGGAGATAATAGCTGGAGATCCAATTATTGAAGGCCCTCGCGACCCGAAAGAATTGCTTGAAATACGAGGAATGCGAGAGACACAAAGATACTTAGTAGACCAAGTACAAGGTGTGTATCGAGACCAAGGCGTTTCAATTCATGATAAGCATATAGAGTTAATAGTCCGTCAGATGACTCGTCGAGTACTCGTGAATGATGCCGGTGATTCGAGCTTCCTGCCAGGTGAGAGTATTGATGGTCGAACATATGTTGAAGCAAATAGAAAACTTGTTGCAGAGGGTAAAGAACCTGCAAAAGCAAGGCCTCAGTTAATGGGAATTACTAAAGCTTCTTTAGCCACAGATTCATGGCTCTCAGCAGCATCATTCCAGGAGACAACGAGAGTTCTTACTGAAGCTGCCATTGAATCAAAGTCTGATAACTTAATAGGACTCAAGGAAAATATCATCATAGGTAAATTGATTCCAGCTGGTACTGGGCTCCCAAGTTATAGAGATTTCTCCGTAGAAACACCCGAGTATCAACCAATGGAATTCTATTCGTCAGATGATGATGACGACGATTTTGCAGATTTCCTTGCGCAACAGGATATTTATCAAGAAGTTGAAGAAGATCCAGAAACCGATATCACTGAGGAAGTCATAGGATAATTTCAGTGTTGTAAATTGTTGAAGCTTGCGGATTTCTAAAAGAAGTTAAAGAACATTGCAATTATGAGTGGACCTTCCGGAAAGTCCCCCTAGGCTTAAATGCTGATTGATAATTATACAAACATGAGTAAAAGCTCACGGAGATAAATTTGCCAACCATACAACAACTTGTAAGAAAAGGAAGAGAGTCAAAGTTCCGTAAGGAAAAAACTCCTGCTCTAAAGGGAGCACCCCAACGTAGGGGAGTATGTACTCGTGTTTATACTGCCACCCCAAAGAAGCCAAACTCTGCTTTGCGTAAGGTGGCAAGGGTTAGATTAACCAGCGGGGTTGAAGTAACTGCCTACATTCCTGGTGAAGGACACAACTTGCAAGAGCACTCCATAGTTTTGGTTCGTGGCGGCCGAGTTAAAGATCTGCCTGGAGTTCGTTATAAAGTCGTCAGGGGAACTCTGGATACTGCATCAGTTCGTGACCGGAAGCAGTCAAGAAGCCGATACGGCGCAAAGAAGGATTAAGATCAATGCCTCGAAAAGGACCCCCAGCACGACGTTATCTTCAACCTGATCCGATATATAAGTCAGTTCTTGTAACTCAACTTGTAAATAAAATACTACAAAGAGGTAAACGCTCAGTCGCAGAAAAGATAGTTTACGAAGCACTGTCTTCAATACAAGAGAAGACCGGATCTGACCCAATCGATACTCTAAAGCGAGCCGTAGACAATGTCCGCCCGCAACTTGAAGTTAGAAGTCGACGAGTAGGTGGAGCGACCTATCAAGTGCCAGTTGAAGTTCGACCAAGAAGAGCAACCACATTAGCCATACGATGGATGGTTGGTTTTGCTCGCGATCGACGAGAGCGAACTATGGCAGAGCGTCTTGCAAACGAATTGTTAGATGCATCTAATGGGATAGGCGCAACGGTAAAGCGTCGAGAAGATACACATAAAATGGCAGAAGCTAATAAGGCTTTTGCACACTATCGCTGGTAATTCAATCTAGAATTAGAGATTGAAAATCCAGAAGTAGAACTGAACCAATAAACGAAAGAGTAAAGCGAATACTGAAATGGCACGTCACCCCCTAGAAAAGACACGAAACATCGGAATCATGGCTCATATTGATGCCGGTAAAACAACAACAACAGAAAGAATCCTCTATTACACGGGAAGATCCTACAAGATAGGTGAAGTGCATGATGGTGCGGCAACTATGGACTGGATGGAACAGGAGCAAGAAAGAGGTATTACTATTACGTCAGCTGCTACTACCTGTTATTGGAACGACCACAGAATCAATATTATTGACACTCCGGGGCACGTTGACTTCACAGTAGAAGTAGAGCGATCACTTCGGGTACTTGATGGAACTGTTGCTGTGTTTGATGGGGTTGCAGGAGTTGAACCTCAATCTGAAACAGTTTGGCGACAAGCCGAGAAATACAATGTCCCAAGAATGTGTTTTGTCAACAAAATGGATAGAACTGGTGCAGATTTTTTCTTTGTTCTTGACACCATTAAAGAACGCCTGACCGATAACTATGTTGTATTACAACTACCAATAGGAGCTGAATCGGAATATCAAGGAGTCATTGATCTCCTATCCATGAAAGCCCTTATATGGCAGGGTGAAGATCTAGGTGCTTCATGGGATGAAGTTGATATCCCCGAAGAATATGCTGATCAAGCTCAAGAATATAGAGAAATGATGCTTGATAAACTTTCTGAATTTGATGAGGTAATCATGGAGAAATACCTAGAGGATGAGGAAATTTCAATTGACGATTTAAAGAGTGCCATCCGTGAAGGGACTCTTAACCATGAATTGGTTCCAATCCTCAATGGGACGGCGTTTAAGAATAAAGGAGTCCAACCTTTACTTGATGCAGTTGTCGATTATCTTCCCTCCCCCTTAGATATCCCGGAAATTAAAGGAACGAGTGTAAAAGGTAATGAGGAACTTACAAGAAGGCCTTCGGACGATGAACCCTTCGCTGCTCTAGCATTCAAAATTATGACAGACCCTCACGTTGGTAGGTTAGCGTTCTTCAGGGTTTATTCGGGATCGTTAGAGAAGGGTTCGCAAATACTAAATGCGCGGACAGGTAATAAAGAGCGAATGGGTCGGATACTTGAGATGCACGCAAATGATAGAGAAGATGTTGATGCTGTTTATGCGGGTGACATTATGGCCGCAATCGGGATTAAAGATGTCAGAACCGGAGATTCATTAGTAGCGATAGATAATCCAGTAATCCTTGAAGAAATGACATTCCCAGATCCTGTTATAGATGTGGCCGTAGAACCAAAATCAAAAGCAGATCAGGAGAAACTATCCAAGGCACTTATGGCATTATCGCAGGAGGATCCGACTTTCCGAGTACAAACAGATCAGGAAACAGCCCAGACCATTCTCTCAGGAATGGGTGAATTACATCTAGAAGTACTCGTTGATAGAATGCTGCGTGAATTCAATGTTGATGCAACAGTAGGTAAGCCCCAAGTGGCGTATCGAGAAACAATTACAAAACCTATAACAACTACATACACCCACAAAAAACAAACAGGTGGTTCGGGTCAATTCGCTGAGGTTGAAATAGATGTCTCTCCAGCAACCCCAGGAGAAGGCTATTCCTTTGATGA
>Ga0208130_1000241_pt1 | contig 29688 bp, 24 predicted proteins | sample ETNtaG_31_FD_185771 | JGI IMG/M metagenome (GOLD analysis project Ga0208130, IMG submission 185771) | Marine microbial and viral communities from oxygen minimum zone, Eastern Pacific Ocean - ETNP201310SV78 (SPAdes) (version 2) | ecosystem: Environmental > Aquatic > Marine > Oceanic ... | reverse complement strand
GGTTCCATTGTTTTTCTATCAGCAACAAGTTCAAACGCCATCAATAAGCCCTTTCCTCGAACATCACCGATGAATGAGTATTTATTTTTTAATTCGAGCAATCTTGAACGAAGTATGAGACCCATTTCATTGGCATTTTTTATCAAGTTATTATCAATTATTTCGTTTATAACTGCGAGACCAGCCGCACATGCCAGGGGATTACCTGCGTAGGTATGACCATGAAGAAATCCGCCCGACTCATTAACGACCTCAACTATCTCATCCTTAGCTGCGACCACTCCCAATGGGGCATAACCAGCCGCAAAACCTTTTGCCATTGCGATAATGTCAGGAGAGAAGTCCCAATGTTCACCCGCTAAAAACTTACCCGTCCTGCCTGCACCCGTCATAACCTCATCAGTAATTATAAGAACATCATATTTCTTACAAATTTCGTATATTCTTTTAAAGTATGAGTCAGGTGGCACAATGGCTCCTGTCGAGGCACCTCCAATAGGCTCGAAAATAAACGCGAGAACAGAATCAGGCCCTTGATCCAGTATTTCTTTTTCAAGAAGATCCGCATATTTTATTCCTCTTTCCTCCTCAGTCAGTTCATCGTTATCAAGGTAACAAGTTGCGGCGGGGATTTTTGGCATGACTTTCATCATCTTTGAGAAAGGATCTACAAAAGGATCCATTCCAGTAATCGCCAGCGCACCAAGCGTACCTCCATGGTAGGATGGATACAGCGAAATTATTTTCCATTTACTCTCTTTTTTCGTATTGACCGCATATTGACGAGCGAGTTTTATACAGCTCTCCACAGATTCAGAGCCACCTGATGTGAAGAAAATTTGATTGATTCCCTCTGGCATGAGCGATGCTGTTAGCTCTGCTAACCTTTCGGTTGGCTCAGTAAGAAAGTTAAGGCGGTAACCGAAAGTTGTTTTATCCATTTGTTTTTTCATGGCAGCAATAACATTTGGATTTGAATGACCTATATTTGAAACAATTGGACCGCTTGAAGCATCTAAATAACGGCTGCCAGATTTATCGTAAAGATAAACTCCATCAGCGACATCCAGCATCGGCCTGTCTGTATTGGATAAATAAAAAAAATGACTTTTTTTGTCTGACTGTTGTTGCATGATCTTCGTTGATTTAATATTTTGTTTATCAATATATATTGAAGATTTGGTTAGAGCAAAGATAAGGAGTGACATGTTACGAAGATATTTATCATTTTCATTAATTATGTTTTTGGCAGGTTGCAATACTTCTCAGAATAACAAGGCTTTATTCTGGGACGATGCAGATTCACTGGTATCAAAAATTCAAGGCAACAATATTCGTGAGCACATGATTATATTGGCGGATGATGATATGCAGGGCAGAGAGGCTGGAACAGAGAATTATGACAAGGCTGCAGATTATGTCATAAATAATTTTAAGGAATTAGGGATACAGCCATTGCCAAATAACAATGAAAGTTATCTTCAGCCCATCAAGTTTACAGAAACACGCCTTGATCTCACCTCGCCAAAAATGTCGATAACAAATGGAACAGAATCTGTTGATTTTGCTTTTAGGGATGAATTTATTCGGTCCGGTGGCTATGGAGAGATAAACGAAGAGATCTCGGCTCCCTTAGTTTTTGCCGGATACGGGATAATTTCACCTGAGTATGAGCGTGATGATTTTTCTGATATTGAAGTAAGAGATAAAATACTCGTGTTGTTGAGTGGCGCCCCACCTTATTTCAATACTGCAGAAAGGGCTTACTATTCATCTGGTCGAGTTAAGGCTGAGACAGCCCTATCAAAAGGTGCCGTGGGAATTGTATTCATCAGAACGCCAGTTGATCAAAAAAGACGCGCCTGGGAAAAGTACCTGCCGGGACTTGGAGCGCCCGGAATGCGTTGGCTAGACGACCACGGTAAGCCTTATCAGGGTTTTCAAGAGCTCAAGGGCACAGCAACCATGAGTGATACTGGTGCGAAAAAAATGTTTGAATTTTCAGGTCATGATTTAGACGGAATTTTTGCTCATCATGAAGATGGTGGAACAGGAAGTTTTGATATGAATATCTCAGCACACATGTCTAGGAAGTCAATCAGGAGGGAAGTTTATTCATCAAATGTGTTGGGCTTCATAGAAGGCTCAGATGAGAAACTGAAACAGGAATACTTAGTTTATTCATCTCACCTAGATCACTTGGGTGTAAGAGGGGATGGTGAAGATAATATATATAATGGCGCTTATGATAATGCGGCAGGTATTGGCGCTATCATTGAAATAGCCAAAGCCATTTCAACTATGGAAGTAAAACCCAAGCGTTCAATCATCTTCGCCGCTGTAACCGCTGAAGAAAAGGGGTTGCAAGGTTCATCTTACTTTGCAAAAAATCCATTGGTAATGAAAAAGAGCTTAATCGCCAACATAAATATAGACATGCCCTATCTGGGTTTTCCAGTTGCAGATCTCCATGCATTTGGATCTGAACACAGTTCATTATATTCTGCGGTCGAGAGTGCGACCTCTTATTTAGGTATACAGTTTACACCGGACCCACTTCCAGAAGAGGTTCGCTTTGTTCGTTCTGATCAATTTTCATTTGTGAAAGAAGGCATTCCAGCAATTGGGTTAAGGCCAGGGACCGTCTCATTTGACCCTGACATTGATGGTGCTAAAGAGCTAGATAATTATTTGAAAAATTATTACCACCAGCCCAATGATGATTTAAGCCTCCCATTCAGTTCGAGAGGGGCAGAAGGTTTTGTAAGAAGCGCTCTTTTGACTGGACTGATTATTTCCGATGATGAAAATCGTCCCTCATGGAATAACAACGATTTCTTTGGTGAAAAATTCAGTCCTAAGTAAAAGTTAATTTATGTGTGTCTCTTAGCACATTCTTCTGTACTTTTGACATTGTGTTTCTCGGCAGGGCATCAACAAATATAATTTGCTTAGGTACTTTATAACCAGCCAATTCTTTTTTGGCTTTCTCAATCAGGATTTGTGCTGTGATTTCTGCTGATGTTTCATTTTTTACTACAACTGCAACAACAGCTTCACCCAAATCTTGATGCGGGACACCAATTACTGCGGATTCATAGACACCTTCGATATCATCTAAAATCAACTCGACCTCCTTCGGATAAACATTAAGTCCTCCAGAAATGATCATATCTTTTGATCGTCCAACAATACTCACATAGCCATCGTCATCAATTTTCGCCTTATCACCTGTTTTGAAGTATCCATCTGGAGTGAAGTCTTCCTCGGTCTTCTCTGGCATCTTCCAATAACCTTCAAATACATTTGGCCCTCTAACGAAGAGATTGCCTATCTCATTGTTACTAAGGTCATTCTCATTGTCATCGACAACACGAACCTCTACACCAGGAAGAGGTAGTCCCACCGTACCTGGCTTTCTTTGGCCGCTGATCGGATTGGATGTATTCATATTGGTTTCTGTCATACCGTATCTCTCAAGTATTTCGTGGCCTGTAAGTTGTTTAAAATCATGAAAGGTTTCTTCAAGTAATGGCGCAGATCCAGAAATAAATACACGCATATTTGCACAGGTTTTTTCTGAAAATTCTGAAGAAGCCAATAACCTCGTATAGTAAGTTGGAACACCCATCAAAACAGAACAGCTGGGTAAATTAGCGATTATTTTTTCAACATTAAATTTTTCAAGCCAACACATCGAAGCACCACTGTATAAAGCACATCCAATTGCAACAAAAAGACCGTGCACATGAAATATGGGTAACGCATGAAGTAACACATCTTCATTTGTGAATTCCCAATATTCTGACAATGTCTTCGTATTGCTTATTAAGTTTTTATGCGACAGCATAATGCCTTTTGGTCTGCCCGTTGTTCCTGATGAATAAAGTAAAGCCGCTATGTGGTTTGATGACGTCTCGATTGTTTTAAACTCATGCACACAATGATCTGATTCATCAATCAATGTTCCACTTCCGTCCTTTTCTAGGGTGAACACATGATCAATCTCGTTAATTTGGGCGAGTTTTTTAAACAAATTGAATTTCTTTTCAATGCAAACAATTACAGTTGGCTTTGCATTTTCGATAAAAAAACTGAGTTCATTTTCTGTGTAATCAGGATTTAATGGATGGTATGTGAGACCCGCTTTGAGGCATGCCAAATAGAGGCAGAGTGATTCCGGACTTTTATCTATTTGAATTGAAATTCTGTCTCCAGGTTTAACGCCTAGTTCACAAAAAAATGAAGCAAATTTAGAAGAGATATGATTAAGTAGAGTGAAATTATATTCTTTGCCTGTATCAAGAATTAGCGCAGGTTTAGATGGATTCTTACTGAATGAATGATCGAAATGATCAAATAAGTTAGAGAATTCTTTTGGCATGCTTTTCCTGAAAATAGATTAATGATAAAACATTAATTAGATCATAAAGAATAACTGACAATTAACAAGATCTTGGAGTAATTTTATGGTTGTTTATGGTGTTGCCTTGCTCTCCTTTTGTATGCTTGCAGGTGTGTTTCTTGGGCAACTTCTTGGTTATTTACTTGGAATCGATGCCAATGTCGGAGGAATAGGCATTGCAATGTTGCTGTTAATATTCATTGCGAATAAGAAAAGTATGGCAATAAAAATCGATGCCAGTACGAAGTCCGGTATTAACTTTTGGAATGCCATGTACATTCCTATTGTGGTTGCAATGGCAGCAAAACAAAATGTTCTTGCCGCCATTTCGGGCGGTTGGATGGCTTTGACCGCCGGAGTGTTGGTGGTTGTTCTGAGTTTTATTGCTGTACCAATACTACATAAATTATCAAAATCCAAAGAACACTGATGATCGATATATTTAACAATACTCTAATATCGAATTCGATAATTACAGCCTTCTTATTTATTGGTGTTGTAACCTATTTTTCTTATTGGATCTCAAAAAATCTCACCGGCGGTTTAATACATGGCTCCGCAATAGCTATCGTTTTGGGCTTGGTATTAGCATATATTGGAGGACTTCTGGAGGGTGGGACGAAAGGTTTAGCTGACATACCAATATTCGCTGGAGTAGGAATTCTGGGTGGCGCAATGTTCAGAGATTTTGCCATTGTAGCGACGGCATTTGGAGTGGACATAAGAAATCTCAAAGAGGCTGGATTCATTGGTTCGGTATCCATTGTTTTTGGGGTTGTATTTTCCTTTTTAATTGGAGCTTTGGTCGCCTTAAGTTTTGGTTATACTGATGCGATATCAATTACGACTATCGGCGCTGGAGCAGCGACTTATATTGTTGGTCCTGTTACTGGAACTGCGTTGTCAGCATCTACAGAAGTAATTGCTCTTAGCGTTGCTGTCGGACTTATAAAATCGATACTGGTAATGATCATGACGCCATTCATCGCTCCAATTATAAAATTAGATAACCCATACTCAGCCATGATTTTTGGTGGGTTGATGGGAACCACAAGTGGAGTGGCAGGCGGATTGGCCGCAACAAATCCAAAGCTTGTACCATACGGCGCAATGACAGCAACTTTTTATACAGGTGTGGGCTGCCTCCTTGCTCCTTCAGTTTTATTTTTGCTGGTTGATTTTTTTATTTGAATTATTCATAAGCTATTCCAATGAAGAAACGATTAAGATTAACAAGAAGAGAGACCATAAAATCACTGGCGTCAATCGGTTTGCTACCCTCGGTAGCTACCTTACAGGAAAATATAAAATTGAAAGATATAACCGAAATGTCTGCCTCTGTTTTGTCTGCATTAATAAGAGATAGAGTCTTAAGTTGCGAGGAAGTAATGCAGGAATACCTCTCTAAAATAAATAAATATAACCCTTCATATAATGCGATTGTAAGCCTCGTTGATAAGAACATCCTGATTGATCAGGCAAAAAATGCGGATTTAGAATTAGAAAAAGGCATATACAGAGGCTGGATGCACGGAATGCCACATGCAGTCAAAGATTTGGCATACGCTGAGGGCTTATACACCAGTGAGGGGTCTCCGATAATAGCTGGTTCTATGTCAACAAAAGACGACTTGTTTGTTTCAAGAATCAGAAATGCAGGAGCAATTTTCATTGGCAAGACAAATACACCAGAATTTGGGCTTGGATCACAGACGTATAATGAGGTTTTCGGTGCAACAAGAAATGCCTATGATCCATCTAAAACAGCCGGCGGAAGTAGCGGTGGAGCAGCTGTAGGACTTGCAACACAGATGCTTCCGGTTGCCGATGGAAGCGATATGATGGGCTCTTTGAGAAATCCAGCGGCGTTCAATAATGTTATTGGTTTTAGACCCAGTCAAGGTCGGGTTCCAGTTTATTATGCATACTACCCAAACACAGATACCTTCTATCAACAACTTTCAACAGAAGGAGCGATGGGGCGAAATGTAGAAGACACCATGAGATTATTAAGCACGATAGCTGGACCAGACGACAGAGTGCCGTTGAGTCTTAAAGACAAGATGCCTTCTTATGAAAATTTAAAGTCAGTAAATTTAAGCGGCTTAAAAATTGGTTGGCTTGGCGATTACAACGGATACCTCCCTCTTGAAAGTGGTGTGCTTGAATTATGCGAGAAAGCAATAAGTTCGCTCGAAATTCATGGCACAAGGATTGAGCCTTGCCATCCTAATTTTGATATGTCGTTGCTTTGGGAGACATGGTTGGTATTGAGGCACTGGTCAAATTTATGGGGAAAATCCTACCTTGAAGACCCTGAGATGAAAGCATTACTTAAACCAGAATTAGTTTGGGAGATAGAAGGCGCCTTAAGAGTGACTGCACCACAACTCAGTGATGCGGGTGTACAAAGAATAAGATGGTATCAATCATTGATGAAGTTATTTGAAGATTATGACTTTTTGGCACTTCCATCAGCTCAGGTATTCCCATTTCCAGTAGAGATCAATTGGCCAAAATCCATCAACAATGTTCCTATGGACACATATCATCGATGGATGGAAATCGTAATTGGCGGAACATTATCCGGTCTCCCAGTTATCAATTTACCGGCAGGTTTTGATAACAAAGGCAGGCCAATGGGCATTCAGTTTATTGGCAAGATGGGAAGAGATGCAGAATTAATTGAATTTGCAATGTCTTATGAGACGACAACAAATTTCCTCGATATAAGGCCAAAACTGGTCACAATGACTTGATTTAATAGGCTGCGACGCCTCCATCTTCAGCTCTAGAGTCTGCAGCACCCGATATAACACCGGTTTCAGGATCACGGTATACAGCCATTGCACTTCCGATTGAATTTCTTATTCTGATTTTATGCCCTAAGGACTCATACATTTTTCTCGTGTCTGGTGAAATTCCTATTTTTTCGAATGAAGTCACATCGGGTAACCATTGGTGGTGAATCCGGGGAGCTTCGATTGACTCGGCTATGGTCATTCCATGATCAACTACATTTAAAATTGTTTGCATCGTGGTGTTAATAATCGTCTTTCCGCCTGGCGTACCTGTGGCGAAGAGCGGTTTGCCATCTTTAGCTACAATAGTAGGTGTCATACTTGAGAGCATTCTTTGTTCCGGTCGAATCTGATTGGGTGTAGTCCCAATTCGTCCAGAGGCATTCGTCAGCCCGGGTATAGCATTAAAATCACCCATTTCGTTGTTGAGGAGGAAGCCGGCTCCACCAACTACAATGTGTGACCCGTATCCGAATTCAAGTGTATAGGTTAGTGAAACCATATTTCCTTTTTTATCGACCACTGAAAAGTGAGTTGTTTCTTCACTTTCGTATGCTTGTGCAAATAATGCAGGATCACTCTCAGACTTCATTTCTGTGTTTATGCTTCCTCTTAAATCTGCAGCGTGTTCTTTCGACAACAATTTTTCTATTGGCATGTCTTCATTGAAATCAGGGTCACCAAGGTAATTTGCTCGGTCTGCATATGCCCTTCTCATTGACTCAGTTAATAGGTGCAGATATTGAGCTGAGTTATGACCTATTTGATTAAGATCGTAACCTTCTAGGATATTAAGCATTTCAGATAAGATAATACCACCTGAGCTTGGAGGAGGCATACTAACGATAGTATGCCCTCTGTAATCATTTACAATGGGTGTTCTCTCAACGGCATTGTATTTTTCTAGATCTTCCAGTGTTATTAAACCACCATTCTGTTTCATGTAGTCAGCAATTAATTTCGCTGTTTCACCCTTATAAAATCCGTCCTTTCCTTTATCCTGAATTCGCTCTAAAGTTTTTGCTAAGTCTTCCTGTTTCCAGATATCACCTGGCATATACTCAGCACCACCTTCTTTATAGAATTTTTCTACTGAACTAGGATACTCACCAAACCACGCTTTTCTTCTATCGCTATTGAAATCATCGTGCAGTTTCCAGGTAATTGGGATTCCATTTCTGGCCAACAGCACAGATGGTGCAACCAGCTCCGACCAATCCATTGTTCCGAGTCTCTCATGAGCTAGAGCAAGACCAGCAACCGTTCCAGGAACACCAACTGCTTTAATACTAAAATGATTCTCTGGTCCAATTGAATTATTAATTACTTCTCCCTCTTCATCCAAGTACATGTTTTTGCTTGAAGAGAGAGGAGCTTTTTCACGAAAATCAAATGCGGTTATTTCTCCATCAACTCCGTGATAAACCAGGAAACCACCTCCACCAATATTTCCTGCCGTAGGATGCGTTACGGCCATTGCAAATGCAGTTGCTATTGCTGCATCAACAGCATTTCCTCCTTTTTTTAATACTTCTACTCCAACCTGTGAGGCTGTATGAGATGAGGAGGCAACAGCACCATTGTATCCTCTGACAGCAATTCTTCCATCAGAGTGAACTGTTGCTGAAAATAGAAATAAGAAGATGGTGATTATGTTGATAGATATTTTTGTTTTCATGATTTGAATTTTAAACCCTCGATATGATTGTGTTTATTTGTTTGAATCAATCCCTAATAATTTTATAATAACTCAACGAAGGAGCTATGTTCCAGAACGCCAAGTCATTAATTTTAATTCAAGTTATAATATACTAATTAGAGAATAATTTAAGGAATCACACATGAGAACTATTTTTACAATAACAATGATGTTTTTTAGTCTATCTGCGATGGCCTGCAAAAGCTCATTGTTAGATCATAATTTCAGAAAATTGGCTTCATCAGAAGAAGTGAATCTTTGCGAGGCTTATTCTGGCAAAGTCTTATTAATTGTAAATACAGCATCAAAATGTGGCTTTACATATCAATACGAAGGACTAGAAAAACTCCATGATGAATACAGCGATGAAGGTTTAATGGTTCTTGGATTTCCATCAAATGATTTTCTTGGACAGGAACCTGGAACAGAGGAGGAAATTCAAGATTTTTGTCGCTTAACATACGGAGTTGAATTTCCTATGTTTGAGAAAATTACGGTGAAAGAAGGAATCGCCCATCCTTTCTACAACGATCTCGCAAATTCTGCTGGAACGCATCCTAAATGGAATTTTCATAAATATCTTATCGGTAAAGACGGTGAACTAATTACCGATTTTAGTACTCGTACCAAGCCATATGACGAGAAGGTAATCACCGCCATTAACAAAGCATTGTCTGAAGAAAACAGCTAAGTGTGTTAAAAGTTGGGTGAATTAGGTATTTTATCCCTCTTTCCGGTATTCGTTACCTTATGTGTGTCTTTGATACTAAGGAATGTACTCTTAGGGCTATTCTCTGGTGTAATCACTGGCACACTAATTCTTCATACCTATTCTTTCATTACATTTCTACCTCTTTTAATAAAGGAATACATAGTTCCGGAGATAGCTGATACCTATAATGCCAGCGTACTTGTTTTACTGGTATTTATAGGTGGATTCGTCAGACTGATAAAATACTCAGGCGGTGGAATGGCTTTTGCTGCATCAACAGTAAAATATATCTCAAATAAAGCTTCCGCACAGATAAGTGCATGGTTTGGGGGAATAGTAATTTTTTTCTCTGACCTTGGCACACCTTTAATAGTTGGTCCGGTGTTCCAGTCACTTTTCGATAGATTTGCAATATCTAGGCAAAAACTTGCTTTTATTATCGATTCAACATCCTCACCAATTGCAATTTTGATTCCATTTATTGGTTGGGGTGTATTTTCAATGAGCATCATAAAATCAAGTTTTGAAACCAATAATATTTCAATCAATGAGTGGAATGCCTTTACTTCAGCGATTGTGTTTCAATTGTACACATGGCTTGCTATCTCTGTGGTTCCAGTCTTGTCGTTGCTTGGATTTGATTTTGGAAAAATGGCAGAGGCTGAGGAAGCTGCAGTATCCAGAAATGAGGCATCTACTAAAGTCCACAAAAATGCGATGGCAATTTTTGTTTGGTTGCCGCTTATAGTTCTTGCGCTGACACTATTCTTTGGTCTGAATTTTTATGGCTTTCCATTTAAACAGGTTGCTGGATCTGATTTTAGGGCGGCGCTTGCCAGTGCTTATCTTTTGGCAGCCATAACTCTATGTGGACTGATGTTTTATTTTACTAACAAAAAAATTACTAATGTGTTTTCTGAGTATGTAAAAGGAATGTCTGGGATGCTACCCATTATGGCAACTTTAGTGCTCGCTTGGGCACTAGGAACTGTCAGTGATGAGCTTGGAACAGGTGTGTATGTGGGTGAGCTGGCAAAAGATTTTTTAAATCCAGTTTTTCTTCCGTTATTAACTTTCATAGTTGCTGCAATATTGTCATTTGCGATTGGCTCATCATGGGGGACCATAATAATAATGATGCCATTAGCCATACCTTCAGCGATATCAACGGGAAATGAATTTCCATTAATAATTGGCGCAGTGTTATCCGGAGCATTATTTGGTGATCATTCGTCCCCTATATCCGAAACCACAATACTCTCATCTACTGGGGCTGGTATAGATCCTCTATCACATTTCAGTACACAGCTTCCGTATGCACTTTCAAATGGAGTAATTGCAGCAGTAGGATTTTTGATAGCTGGTATCTTCTACTCTAGCTGGGTTGTGTTTTATTTGATTCTTTTTCAGGTATCAGCATTAATACTATTGAAATATTTTAAATATTCTTAACGTATTTATATGTATAAACTGAGGTATAATTGAATTATACATCTACGCTATGGAGTAATAATGGATAGAAGATCTTTTTTTGAAATTTTTGGAACTGCAGCAATTGCTATGGGGTTATCTAAATCAAGTAATGCGGCAATTTCAAGGGATGTTGAAAAAACATTAGAAAATATGGGATTGAAATTGCCAGAGGCCTCCAGACCTGTGGCCGTATATGTGCCTTACAGAATTTCTGGCAATCAAGTATTTATTGCAGGACAAATTCCTCCAAATGACATAGAAACACCCACATATGGCAAATTGGGTAGAGATCTCACTTTGGATGAGGGTTACATTGCCGCCAAACATGTTGGATTAAGAATCCTATCGCAGCTCAAAGCTGCTTGTAATGGAGATCTTGATCGAGTCGTTAAATGTCTACAAATTAGAGGTTTTGTTAATTGTACAGATGATTTTACTCAACAGTCCGGCGTAATTAATGGTGTGTCAGAACTGTTTCGTGATATTTTTGGAGAAGATGGAATGGGAGCAAGGGCAGCACTTGGTTCCAACTCTTTGCCATTGAATGCTTCAGTTGAAGTTGAATCAATTTTTGAAATTAAAGTATAAAAAATAAGGAAAAAAAATGAAGAAAATAGCATTAACTTTCATCTTACTAATTACTATGGGCCAATCGTATGGCCATGAAGACAAATTTTTGATTGAGGAAGTAGCAAGTTTCGATCAACCGTGGTCAATGGCATTTCTTCCAGATGGCAATTTTTTAGTAACAGAGAAACCAGGAAAAATGTTTTTGATGAATCAAGCTGGAGAAACACTTTCTGAAATCTCTGGAGTGCCAGAAGTTGCTTATGGAGGTCAAGGTGGACTTGGTGACGTAGCCATTCATCCAGATTTTAATGAAAATAAAACTGTTTATGTGAGTTTTGCGGAGGAAGGCAAAAATGATACGCGAGGCGCTGTTGTTATCAAGGCAACACTCGATCTCACTGAGGAAGGAGGCGCACTTACTAACTTGGAATACATTTGGAGACAAGTTCCAAAAGTTACAGGTAGAGGTCATTATGCTCATCGAATGGCGTTTTCTGAAGACGGTTATTTATTTATTTCGTCAGGAGATCGCCAGAAGTTTGATCCTGCTCAAGATATGACATCCAATATGGGAAAAATAATTCGATTGAATGATGATGGCAGTATACCAACGGACAATCCTTTTTATAACGATGGCGGTGTTGCTGCAGAGGTTTGGTCGCTTGGTCATCGAAACCCACTTGGTATAGATTTTGATGCAGATGGCAAGTTGTGGAATATTGAAATGGGACCGAGAGGGGGCGATGAGCTCAATTTGGTTCTTAAAGGCGAAGATTACGGCTACCCAACTGTATCAAATGGTATACATTATAATGGCAGCAACATTCCTAATCACGATACACGACCCGAATTTGAAGAGCCAAAAGAATGGTGGGGCGATGGATATTCCATCCCAGTAATTTCTCCAAGCTCTTTTGTTATCTATCAGGGTGATTTGTTTTACGACTGGCAAGGGAGCGGCTTTATTTCTGGCTTATCATCAGAATCTTTAATCAGAGTTCAATTTGATGGCGATTCGGCAAAAGAAATTGAAAGATTTGACATGGGCAGAAGAATTCGTTCAGTAGAAGAGGGGCCTGATGGTGCGTTATGGTTGTTGGAAGATTATCCTCGAAGGCAGGACACATCGAAAGGGAGGCTTTTAAGGCTCACACCGCACAGTCATTAAACCATCTGTTGAGATAGTCTTTTCGAAAAAATAAAAATGAAAGAGCCCAGAGATGCATCTTTAATTGATTCGTTGATACCGATTGTTTCTCTGGTGTCAATGTTGTCAGTGTCAGTTTACCTTTTTGAGTCTGACTCATCTTATGGGCCCAATCAGATAGCTCTCATTCTCTCTGCTGGGATAGCCACAATTGTAGCCATTAAAAATGGATATCTATGGAACGATATTCTTGATGCAATTGTTCAGAGCATTGGCACAGCAATGGGAGCTCTTTTGATTTTTCTTTGTGTAGGCGCGCTCATTGGATCCTGGTTACTGTCAGGAACGGTGCCTACATTAATATACTATGGATTGGAGTTGCTCAATCCAACTATCTTTTATCCAGCCGCATGTGTAATTTGTGCAATTGCAGCGCTTGCCACAGGCAGTTCTTGGACAGTAGCTGGAACATTGGGCGTCGCTCTTATCGCTGTATCAATTGGTTTAAATTTATCACCTGCAATTGCTGCTGGTGCAATCATTTCCGGTGCCTATTTTGGTGATAAAATGTCACCTCTTTCCGATACAACAAATTTAGCCCCTGCAGTTACTGGAACTGATCTATTTACTCACATCAGGCACATGGTATGGACAACGGCACCATCATTCGTTGTGGCATTAATTATTTTCATGTTCTTAGGTCTGGGCGTCTCCAATGAAGCCGAAGATGCAACAATCAAGCTATTCAATCAAACTCTTCAAGAGGCATTTAATATTACGCCAATCACTCTTATTCCACTTGTGCTTGTATTTTATATGGCAATAAAAAAAGTTCCAGCACTACCAACAATATTGACTGGTGCGCTATCAGGTGCCTTAGTGGCATTTTTTTTTCAAACTGAGGTAGTTCTTGTCTTTTCAAACTCTGACGAGTTGCCATTCATCTTATCAATGGTAAAAGGAATATGGATAGCACTTGCCTCTGGTTATGTTTCTGCAACAGGAGTCACTGAAATAGACAGTCTTTTATCAAGAGGTGGCATGGAATCGATGCTAAATACCATGTGGCTGGTAATCAGTGCGATGTCATTTGGTGCAGTTTTAGAATACTCTGGCATGCTCCAAAGAATCATTTCCTCAACATTGAAAGCAGCCAAGACCACTGGTTCATTAATTTCAAGAATTATACTTAGTTGTATCAGTATTAATATTGTCTGTGCGGATCAATACATTTCTATTGTTCTAGCGGGTAAAATGTTTAAGGCTGAGTTCGCTAACCGTGATTTAGACCCAAAGAATTTATCCAGAGTAATTGAGGATTCAGGCACACTAACATCACCTCTTGTTCCATGGAATACCTGTGGAGCATATATGAGCGCTACTCTTGGAGTAGCCACATTTGCTTATCTTCCCTTCGCTTTCTTTAATTTAATCAATCCCATTGTTTCCATGATTTATGGCTATACTGGATTCACAATCGAAGATGCTAGATCACAAAAAAATTTGAAAAACTCAGCGTAATTTTCTTAATTACAACAAAACATATCTCTGATTAAATTTTAAACAATGATCATATGATAAAAAACATAAAGCTAAGCATTCTATTCTTATTTTACTCGATATCGACTTGCTATGCAGGTGGAGGAGTTTTGCTTTCAGAGGACAGTTGTATCATCACAATAGGTTTTTACACCGCACATTTTACAGCTTATCAACCGAAAACATCTGGCGATAAGCAATTTTGCGAGGATCTTGACGACGCATCGGAAACAGTTTTCGTTTTGGATTACCTTCACAAGAGTCTAAGTGAGGTTGCTGTTGATTTTCGAATTATTCGAAACGTTACCGATAAAGGCGAGTATGTTCAAATTGAAGACATAAATCTGATTGAGAATATTGATCTCCACACAGTTTTCTATCAACCTCCTATTATTAAGGAAAATGCTTCATACATGGTCACTCATGTATTCAATGAGCCCGGCAATTACGTTGGCATAGTAACGGCAGGACACCCGTCTAAGCCTATTATATATTCTTCAGTTTTTCCTTTTGCTGTTGGTTCTGCAAATATTCCATGGGCAATCATATCTTTTTTATTTTTGACATTGGTATTTGGTTCGTATGTTTACTTTGGAATTAGAACAAAATAATTATCATGATTATTTTAAAATGACTGCGGCAATACAGTAAGAGCATCAATTTATATTGAAAATAGTTATAAAGGCCTCATCTATTGTGGTGTATTCAGCTTGGATTGAATCGAAAATCAACTATGAAAAAAAACAATATTATTCTTCTTTTATCAATAATTGGGATATTAATATCTTTCCCTCCTCAGTGGTATCCACTATCGTTAAAAATTTCTCTGACTTCACTTTTTGGCGCGAACGATTATGTGTCTCTTCCAGAGTCTAAACCGCAAGAATCCACAATCACCAATGAAGCAGTTTGCCCAGAAGACTTGAGTGGATGGGGTAATAAACAAACAATTGAGGGTATAGAGATCAACGAATCTAAGGCATGCGTCAGCGATAATCCATTCTTGGTTGCAGCCTCTGTATTGGGAACGAACAACATCAGTAATGAGACACTCTTAAAGAGTGGGCTGTCCTCTGATGCTATAGAAAAAGGTCGAGACTTAGATGGCGATGGCGACCCAGATGAAATTCATATAAAGCTCGAAATCGCAGAGTTAAATGGAAGCTCACCAATCTCAGACAAACCAGTTACAACATATGATATTGCTCCTGGTATTCAGCCAGGGTTATGGGTATTTGCTCCAAAATTGGCCGGCATGGCCGTTGAAAATTTTGAAACACAAGTAGCAAGAACATCTCTAAAAATTCCGTCACCCGCTCTTCGAGTTGAACAGGGAGATATCGTAAAAATAACAATTCAGAACACACATTACATGCCACACACATTGCACCTCCATGGAGCTGATCATGGTTTTTTGGATGAAAATGGAGAGGGAAATGATGGTGTTCCTATAGCCAGTGAGATGCCAATACTTCCAGGTGAATCAAGAACCTATAATCTAAAGCCAAGAAAAGCAGGAACAATGTTTTATCATTGCCATGTTCAACCCCATGTGCACGTTCAAATGGGTCTTCAGGGTTTATTCATTGTTGAAGAAAATAAATCAAACAATTATTTGCAGACCATGAATGTCGGTGCTGGAAAAGTTAGGGCGCCATCACAAACATCAAAACAGTTTTACGATAGTGAGTACGATATTCATTATATGGATATTGATAAGGAACTAAGCTCAAGAATTCAAGAATCGAATGACCCAAGAATTGTAACCAAATCGATGCATCGAGATTATGATATAACAGATGCAAATGTAGATTATTTCACACTAAACGGCCGGTCTTTTCCCTATACATTTAGAGAGTCTCTCATCGTTGCCGAATCTGAAAAGAAAGCAAAATTGAGATTAGTCAATGGAGGCAGCAAAGGAATCTCTTTTCATACTCACGGTCATAAATTTAAAGTCATTGAGCGAGATGGAGTGCCTCTAAATGAAGCTCAAGGCCCACCTCAGGACGTCCTTTGGGTTCCAACATCCCAGAGATATGATATTGAATTAAATTTCACAAATGATGGGACAAACTCATATGGTCCAGGCATATGGTTGTTCCATGATCATCAAAATAAAGGAGTCACGACTGATGGAATCGGACCCGGTGGTAATATTAGCGCCATAGTATATGACGAATTTCTTGATGATGATGGTTGGCCTATTTCAAATGGAATGAATTTAAATCAATATTTCAGTTCAGACTATTATGATAAAGAAATTCCAATATGGGGTGATATTGCTCCAGAAGTATCCTCAAATCCAAAAGACGACATAAAGTTAATATTTAGATTGATTCTATTGGCACTGTTCTTCGGTATATTCTTCTCATGCACACTGAAACTGATAACAAAAGGTCGAAAAGAATGAGTTATTTAAAGATTTTCGTCTTGACAATCTTTTTACTGTCATCCTTCTCCGCTAAGGCACAAATGAATCATGATCATCACCATCATCATGATATGTCTGATAATAATGGTGGGTTTGTTATGAATGAAAATGTGGATAGATTACCAAATGGTTGTGATGCAATCAGGAGTGAAAAATCAATAACAGTCTATGCGAGTAAAAAATATGCAACAGGAGTTCCCGGAACTGTTTATGGTATGAGCGACTATGAATGGAATGTTGAACCTTGCAGTAGAATAACTGTTACTTTTATCAATGAAGACAATGTTAGACATATGTGGATGATTCATGAACTCCCCAAGTACCTTTATCCTGCGGGCATGTTTCATATCGAAGCTTTAGGTGGAAAAAGTCAAACAGGAACGTTTATTACTCCGAGTGAAAATAAGAATTATCTTGTGCACTGCGACATGTCTCAGCATATGGAGATGGGTATGCGAGGCCAAATAATTGTGGGCAAGGGAAGTGGTGATCTATGGTCAGTTACTGGTATAACAGATCATTTGTATCGCGCATCATATTTACCACAATACATCATATTTTTCTGTATGCTGGCTTCTATTTTCGGTTATATCTTAAATGCAAAGCTTGTTAAGAAAGGGCGAAAAGGTTAGATTTAGTAGGAATAATCTAATAAAAAAATTGTTATGCAAATAGAAAGCAAGAATATAAGGATACTTTTAAGTCTCACCGCCTTATTCATAATAATTTATTCCCTTCAAGCTGCGGCACAATTATTGATTCCATTTTTACTCGCTATCTTCATAGCTCTAATAACACTTAAACCAATGTTTTGGTTACAAGAAAGAAATGTACCAGGTATTTTAGCTGCATTTTTAATAGTCATTTCGATTATGCTATTGCTCTTATCCATTGGAAGTATTGTTGGCTCATCAATTGTTGATTTTACAAATGCGCTGCCTTCATATCAGGCCAGGCTGGACATCATTATTGATCAGTTGGTATTAACTTATTCAGGTTTTTTACCTCTATTTGAATCTGATTTTTCTCTAAGCGAGGTGATTGATGCAGGATGGGCAATGGGTCTGGCTGCATCGATATTGAATGCCCTTCGAGATGTTTTGACAAATACTCTTCTAATAATGTTTACGATGATTTTCATTTTGTTAGAAGCTTCAACATTCGAAATAAAATTAACAGCTGCATTTAACAGAAAAAGTGACTCTTTCATTCGCCAAAGAGCCTACATCTCAAATCTTGGGAGATATCTAGGTATCAAGACTGTCGTGAGCATCATAACTGGACTAACCGTTGCAATTGCAACATCTTGGATTGGTTTAGATTTTCCTTTGTTATGGGGTATGTTCGCGTTTCTGTTGAATTATGTTCCAACTATTGGATCCATTATAGCTGCAGTTCCGGCTGTGTTGATGGCATTGGTCCAACTTGGTGTAGGTGATGCTGTAACTACTGCTATCGCATTTTTTTTAATTAATATTATTTTCGGAAGTTTCATTGAGCCCAAGTTGCTCGGGCATGGTGTGGGACTGTCACCTCTAGTGGTTTTTATTGGCTTATTTTTTTGGGGATGGATTTTTGGGCCAGTAGGAATGATACTCTCAGTGCCATTGACAATGGCCTTAAAGATGGCTCTTGAAAGTGATAAAGAAACACAATGGCTAGCTATCTTAATTGGCTCAGAGACAGATGCCTTGCATAAAATAAAATCAAATTGATGTAAAAATCAGCTTAAGAGTTTTCTAGATTTATTTATTGCTCTAACTACTCTGTCGGCATGATCAATTGTATTGTATATGTGAGGTGATAATCTTAATCCACCTGTTCCAGCCAGAATAACACCTGCATCGTTAAGTATATTTTCTAGGATTTTCTTTCTATTCTCCTGTGCCGCTTTAAGAATTATTACATTGCTTCTAAAATCATGATGATTGGAGGAAACAAAATCAATATCGATATCTATAAGGCTTTCTCTTATGTATTCGGAAATTTTATATGCATATTTTTGAATTTTTTTAGGTGTGATTTCATTATGAAATTTAACAGTCTCTGCCAAAGACGCGAGAGCAGCATCGTGTCTTTGTCCGTATGCTTCAAACTTTTTTGCTCCAGCAGCGGATGTTTTTCTTTTGCTGCCCCAACCAATGCTAACAATACTGGGCCAAATATTTTCAACGGCTGATTCTTTTACAAAAAGAAGGCCGGTTTCTCTTGGCCCCATATACCACTTATGAGAGCTTCCACTGAAGCTATCGCATTTCATCGCGGCCAAATCAACATCCTCAACGCCCCATGTCTGTGCTCCATCTACATGAATGTGAATGCCATTATATTTTTCTTTTATTGATTGACATATCTCAGCTGCTGGCAATTTGAATCCAGTAATATTAGAGATATGCGTGAAAGAGACAACTCTGGTCTTCTTTGTGATTTGATTTTCTATGATATTAATAATGTTGTCGTAGTTATCAGTAGATAATGGGATATCAAAATAATTAACCTTACATTTACTTCGGTCAGCTCTGACGACCCAAGAGACATCATTAGATGGATGATTTTGATCCCAAAGCAATATTTCGTCATCAGATTTAAGTGATAAACCTTGAGCGATAATATTGTTTGATTCAGATGTATTTCGAGTAATTGCTATTTCTTCTTTTTTGACATGAAGCTGTTTTGCTATACCTGCACGAGCCTCCTCTTTCATCGAGCCAATTCTCGACCTATTCATCCCGCTCATATCAATGTCAAGATCCTCATTAAAATCTGCAATTGTTTTGCTGATTGATATCGGCATTGGGCAGAGATTTGCTGCATTCATTGGAACTTTGTTGTTTGAGAAACCAAAGGCTTTCTCAGGGCTATAACTTACAAAATCTGCTACGGCTTTCTTATATCCTGTCACAGATAAGGCGATCGGTGATAAGCTCAGTCCTTTGATAAAATTTCTTCTTTTTATTGACACAGAAAATTCCTTTGCTTTTTATAATAATTAAGACTACACAATCACTTGAGCCTTGTGAAGGTCACTCTCATTTTGATAGATTCATTATATGAGTTAGACTTGAAATCGAAAAAATGGAAATTCTAGATAACAAATTAATAATTGGGTGATATCAAAAATGTTTAAAAAATTCACTCTCCTGATATGCATATTTTCAGCTTTTGGCTGTGAGAGCAACAATGTTCAATCCGATGCCGATATCATTCTCATTAATGGTCGTGTTTATACAATGCAATGGGAAAAATCAGATTCTGATGGAAACATATCAGATCAAGCACCTTATGAAAATTCATGGTTTCCAGATGCCAGTGCAGTAGTTATCTCAGGTAATAAGATAACTTTTGTTGGAAGTACTTCGGATGCCATCAGCAAAAAAAATGATGAATCTCAGATCATAGATCTTGCAGGAGCAGTCGTCGTTCCAGGATTGGTCGATTCCCATACGCATGTCTTTGGTGTGGGCGCGGCAATAGAAAGAGTTGATCTTGTTGGGGTGGACACAGAAGAGGAAATGCTTGAGAGAGTCTTGTCAAGAGCTACGGTGACCCCCAAAGGTGAGTGGATAATAGGGCGTGGATGGGACGAAGGTGTCTGGGCAAATAGATATCCTGATAAATCACTTCTTTCAAAATTAATTCCAGATCATCCTGTGTTTCTATCAAGTTTGCATGGATTTGCAGGTTTGGCAAATCAAAAAGCCTTAGATGCTGTAGGCATTACTGCTGATACTCAAGTTCCCGTTGGGGGAGAAATGCATCTAGATGAGAATGGTGAACCTAATGGATTATTTTTGAATCGAGCCGTAACACTCATCCGTTCAGCAATTCCTTCACCAAGCAAAGAGGCATTGATGCAGCGAGCATTAAAGGGTCTTAACCGGATGGCGAGCGACGGATATGTCGCAATACACGACGCTGGCCTAGATACAGAGATGATGGAAGCACTAGAGCAATTGGAGGAAGACAAATTATTGCCAATTCGAGTATACGCAATGCTGTCACTGAGAGATGAGCCTTTGATGCATAGATGGATAGAAAAAGGACCGGATCGTGATTCAGAGAGCATGTTAGTGACGAAATCTGTAAAAGCATATTACGATGGTTCACTTGGCTCAAGAGGAGCAAGATTGCTCTATGATTACAGTGATCATCCTGGACATCGAGGAATAAGTGGAGAGGGGTATGGCTTTAATCAAGGGTTAATGGCTGATGCTATGAAAAAAGGTTTTCAAATTGCAGTTCATGCAATCGGTGATGCAGGTAATCGTGAAGTGCTAAATATTTTTGAGAAAGTCTTTAATGAAGCGCCATACACAAAAAGAAATAGGCATCGAATCGAGCATGCACAAGTCATTCATCCTGATGATATCCCAAGATTGGGTGAGCTTGGCATAATTGCATCAATGGAGCCACCGCATGCTGTAGAGGATAAAAAATGGGCAGAAGATCGATTGGGACCAGAGCGAATAAAGGGTGCTTATGCATGGCGTACGTTACTCAAGAATAATACTAATTTAACGTTTAATTCCGACAATCCAGGATCAGATCACGATATCTTCTATGGCCTTCATTCGGCTATTACCAGGCAAGACAAAAACTCTGAACCCGAGGGTGGCTGGTATAAAGAAGAGGCCGTCAATATTGATGAAGCAATAAGAGCTTATTCATCATGGTCTGCATATGCGAATTTTACTGAAGATTTTACAGGCATTATCGAGAAAGGACGATGGGCAGACCTTACAATAATGAATCTTGATCCTTTTGTTTTGTCAGAGGACAGTCCTGTTGATATCCTTGATGGTGAAATTTTAATGACCATTGTAAACGGAGAGATCGTTTACGAGAAATGAACAAATTTGTGAGAAAATAATGAATAAGTTAATCACCCTATTAGCAATGTTATCAATTCCAATTTCTATAATTTCTTGTAATGGCTCTGATGACAATCAAATAAAAGATCAGAACATAAGTTCTTATGAAAAAGAATCAACTGGCACAAGAAGGTTAGAATGGGATGATGTTAATGATATCGGCTGGATAAAGATTATGCTTGAGCAGGCTAACCTTTTAGAAGCTGGTGTTGAAGTTGCTGAAATATATTTCCCTCCAGGCTATCAAGATGTTGCTCACATGCATGAACTTGAGTTGTTGTATGTTCTGGAAGGCGAGCTTGATCACATTGTTAATGGCGTTTCACATATCCTTAAGCCAGGCATGCTAGGGGTGGTTAAAGAACCTGATTTAGTTGTTCATAGATCCCATTCTGATGATGGCGTCAAAGTCCTAGCAATATGGCCTTATGGAAATGAGATTAGAGCTCTAGATGCAGAAGGTTTAAGAGAGATCAGTTTAGACTAAAAAAAAGTTTTAATTACTAGAGTGATTGATAAAGGTTAATCAAATTGAAAAAGATAGTTCGTTACAGTATCCCTAATATCTTCACAGCAGCGAGTCTTTTGCTGGGTTTCTCCGCAATCATTACAAGTCATTATGGGAGTATAGAGCAAGCGGCTTGGATGATAGTCTGGTGCGGTATCTTAGATGTGATGGATGGGCTTGCTGCCAGATTGCTAAAGGCAACTTCGCCATTTGGAGCTGAATTTGATTCTATGGCCGATCTAGTTTCATTTGGTGTTGCTCCTGCGATAGTGATGATGTATGCAGTAATGCAGATCGCAAGCATAGAAAAATACTCTAGTGAATTTTGGGCATTATCAATTTCTGTAAGTGCTTTCGTGCTGGCCGGCGCACTTCGATTAGCAAGATACAACATCACAAATGAAAAACCAATTAAAGGTTGGTTTTCAGGCCTGCCAATAACAGGGGCTGGTGCCGGACTAACTGCGACAGCAATTATTTTAATTGTTCGATACCAAGATCAATTGAATACAGATCAGCTGACCCTGTTGGTTCCTGGTTTTATGTTCTTTCTATCTTTATGCATGGTCTCAACATTTAAGTTTCCCAAGATGGCAAAAAGAGATGGAATTTATATAAATTCATTTCAAGCATTAAATTTTATTGTTTCATGTTACTGTGCCGTCACAAAGAGCTATCCAGAATTTCTATTTTTTATGGGGATATTTTTACTGATTACAGGAACAGTCGCTGGGTTTTTCGTAAGAACAACCCAGACAGAATAAATAACTGAGATATCTTTCGGAGAGTTAAAAATAAATAGAAATAATTCTTCTTTGAGTGACCAACTGTCCAAACGCAAGAAACTTTTGGGTCCAGCCTACAGGCTATTTTATGACGAGCCCTTAAATATCGTTCGTGGCGATGGCGTCTGGTTATACGATCAAGATAATCGACCGTTTCTTGATATGTATAATAATGTTGCTCATGTAGGCCATTGCAATCCTCACGTAGTTGAAGCCATAAGACATCAAGTTGGCATTCTAAATACACATACAAGGTATTTACACGATAACGTGCTGGATTATGCCGATCGAATACTAAAAACATTGCCAGGTGATCTGGATGTAGCAATGTTTAGTTGTACTGGAACCGAAGCAAATGAGCTTGCTCTTAGGATCGCTCGACATTATACAGAAGGGACAGGATTGATTGTTACAGAAGATGCTTATCATGGGAATTCTCATGCTATAGCTGAGATCTCAACAGAAGATAACGAGCCTGAAGATCGATCTGATTACATAGTCACTGTACCAGCACCTGATACTTATCGGGGTCTCTATAGAGGAGAAGACGCAGCAAGAAAATATGCCAACCATGTTAAGGAAGCAATAGAAGAATTGCAGAAAAGAGGGATAAAATTAGCTGCATTTATTATAGATACGATTGTTTCCAGCAGTGGTGTGGTTGGAGCACCGAGCGGATATCTAAAGATGGTAGCTAAAATTATACATGATGCAGGCGGCTTATTTGTAGCAGATGAAGTTCAACCCGGATTTGGCAGAACAGGTGAAACGTTCTGGGGATTTGAATCAGATGCGTTCTTACCCGACATAGTCACAATGGGAAAACCGATGGGGAATGGCCACCCTCTGGCAGCCACCATAATTAAGAGGAACCTTGTTGAAAAATTTGCAAAAAAAACTGGTTATTTCAATACTTTTGGCGGAAACGCTGTATCTTGTGCTGCCGGCATGGCCGTTATGGACGTAATTGAACAAGACAATCTCCAAGAAAATGCATTAAGTATTGGGAAATATCTCAAGGAAGAAATTAAATCGCTCGCTAATAAATATGATTTGATTGGTGATGTGAGAGGAAAAGGCCTTTTTATTGCCGTAGAGATGATTAGCGATTGTGATATGACTCCCGCTTCTGAAGCTGCTTCTTCAATCGTCCAGCAACTGAAAGAATCTGGAGTCCTGACGAATACTATTGGACCGCACAGTAATATTTTGAAGTTGCGTCCACCTATGATTTTCTCACGTGAAAATTCCGATTATTTTCTTGATAGATTTGACAGTATACTCAAAAAAAATTGTGCGAATTACTTCAATGCAAATAAAAACTAGGAAAATATGATGATGTTTGGTCTTCCCTATGAGACGTTTTTCTTGATAGTTGGTTTTCCACTTTTCTGGATAATTTATACATTAGTATTCTTGTATTCATCGAGATCGTGGAAAGAAAAATTTTTTGATAGAGATCAAAATTGAATACAACTGTCCTAATTTTTTTGGTTCTATATTATGTTGTTGTTCTTGGTATTGGCTATTGGGCCCTTAAAAGAGGCGGAAGTGAAAATCTAGAAGGGTATTTACTGGGTGGAAGAAGGATTGGTCCAGCAACAACAGCTTTGACACTTCAAACAACCTCCATGAGTGGTTTTATGTTCCTTGGTGCCGGAAGTCTTGGTTATGCTCAGGGTTACTATGCACTCTGGTTTGCATTCGGGGACATAGGCGGCGGTGTATTAAATTTCTCAGTAATCGGAAGGCGCATGCGTAAAATATCAGAGTTATTTGGCGCCTTAACAGCAATTGAATATTTAGAAAAACGCTATCCATCAACAATATTAAGGATTTTTTCTGGATCCTTGACTATATTCTTACTCGGATTTTATGTGCTTGCACAATTTATCGCCGGTGGAAAAGGAATGGCATTGGTTACAGGCATGCCATATCCTTATGCCCTTGCAATAGCAGTCTCAATCATTGTTTTGTATACATTTATGGGAGGCTACTTGGCTGTTGCGTATACTGATTTTTTTCAAAGTATTATTATGTTGATAGGTGTTTTGTGGATTTTTTTTGCAATCCTATACGAGCTTGGTGGGTTTACATCAGCAAATAACATGATAGCAAATATTGATCCAAGTCTATTGACAGTCTGGGGAAAAGATTTGGGTTTCCAGGGGCAATGGGGAGTGATTGCTGGTGCATTGATGATTTTTTCAATAGGTTATTTGGGGTGGCCACATGTGGTTACTCGTCATATGGCAATGAAATCTCCAGCAACCGCCAGAGAGGCAGGTGCATGGGCAACAGTGTGGAATCTACTATTTGTACCTACCCCCTATCTGATTGGTGTTTTTGCAATTTTAGTTATACCAGGCATATCGGATCCGGAGATGGCAATCTTTGAAGTTGCTGGAAAATTATTGCCTGCCGCCGCAACTGGACTTGTGATGGCAGCGATTATGGCAGCAATAATGTCAACAGCAGATTCTCTCCTCCTGCAAACAGGCACAATAGCTGCGAGAGATATTTATGAGAGGTTTTTCAATCCTGATGCATCAGAGAAGCAGATGGTTTTTGTTTCCAGATCGCTCGTATTGATGATTGCTGTTTTTGGTTACTTTATAGCGCTGGTTGAACCACCTTCAGTTTTTAGTGTCGTCATATTCGCTACATCTGTCTTAGGCAGTGCTTTTCTTCCGGCCTATGTTTGTGCAGTCTGGTGGAAAAAAGCGAATACACCAGGAGCCCTCGCATCTATTTTCACTGGCGCAACGGTTGCTTTTTTATGGGAGTACTTATCAGTTGTCTCATACACAACAATAGCTCCTATGGTCGCAGGTGTTGTTTCCTCAACCATTGCAATGATTGCTGTAAGCCTCCTTACTCAAGCCAGATATCCAGTATCAGAAGAGATTCTTGATCTTATTGATGAGGCTTCAAAAATTAGACCAATCCCAGAAAACATGCTCAATAAAAGCTCTGCATTAACCATCGAGTCAGTTGAACTAGAGAGCCATTTGAGGAAAAAGAAATGAAACAAAAACTTTTGGTGCCAGTGATCAATGAAAATTTTTCTTTTGAAGATGCATCAAGCATTTACGATAAGAGTCTTCCAGATCAAGCTTATAATATGGTTTCAAAATCTTACTATCCGTATTATCTTTTCCAAGCTAACTATCAAGTACCCATTCTATTTCTGCAGAAGCAATTATCAGTTAACTGCATGATCGATGCACTCAACGGACAAGCTGCTACCACGGATGGTTTTCAAGTTTTTGAGACTGAAGTCACTCATGAGGATGTATTAGCTAACTGTATTAATAAAAAACAAGCAAAAAAATACGGAAAACGCTTCATAATTAATCATCTTGGTCGAAGCCTAAAGTGTATTGCTAATTTCGATGTTAGCATGTGTTTTAAAAATATAGTTTATAAATCTTTCTGGGTTTTTGAGGGGGATGAATGCTCTCTTGTGATTGATTCGGTGACCGGATCATGTAAAGCTATAAATATTAGTAATTCAGCATAATGATTATTCACGGTATACAAAGATATTCGCAATGAGTAATTTCTCTAGAAGACGATTTTTGGGTGGCGCTGTAACTGCATTGCCGTTTGGATTAACTGGATCACTTGTTCCAAAAAATTTAACTGCTGCAAATGTTGCTGGACAGGCAGATATGCTCATTGTTGGCAAGATTCTAACAATGAACTCATATACACCGGTTGCAGAAGCAATGACGACTTTAGGAGATCGAGTCCAAGCAATTGGCAGCCTTGAAGAAGTCATGCCATTTGTTGGTGCAAGTACGGAGAGAATTGATGTTAGAGACCATACGGTTACGCCAGGCTTCATTGATTCACACAGTCATCCATTATTCGCTGAAGAAGCTGTTGGTGTAAACGTCAATCTCCCAAGAATTGAGGATGTTAAACAGGCGCTTGCCAGACAAGCTTTAAAAACTCCGCCAGGGCACTGGGTAAGAGGAGTGATGTATGATGATACAAAATTTACCGACGAGCGCGCGTTAAACAAAGACGATATTGATGATGCTGTAAAAAATCATCCTGTATTTGTTGCTCATAGAGGTGGACATACTGCTGTTGTCAACTCAAAGGCTATTGAAATGGCTGGCTTAACGATTGATTCACCCGACCCCTTTGGTGGGAGATTCTTTAGAGAAAATGGAGAATTCACTGGTAAAGTTGCTGAGCACGCTATGGATGTATTCTTTAAAGTTGGAACTTGGCCGATCATGGATCGGAATGTGCGACAAGAAGCCGCAAGGATAAGCTCTAAAAATATGGCTGCAACAGGCTTAACCTCAACAACTGACGCTTTTGGAAATAAGGATGATCTGATCGCATATCAAGATGCAAGAAGAAATGGGGAGCTCTCTTTTCGGATCTCATTTATGCCGGGAGGAAACAGTAAGGTATATAGTGGTTTAAAAGAAGCAGGAATTGGTTCAGGTTTTGGTGATGAAATGATTCGAATTGGAGCTGTTAAATTTTCAGCTGACGGTTCAGCTTCTGAGCGGACAATGAGTATGAGCACTCCCTACAAAGGTAAGCCAGAAGATTTTGGCATTTTAACCATGACGCAAGAAGAGATATATGAAGCAGTGGAAGATGCTGTTGCGCATGATTTTAGAGTGGGTATTCATGCAAATGGAGATATTGCCATAGACATGGTGCTCAATGCTTATGAGAAGGTTCTAAAAAATCACGAAGGAATAAACCCTAGGCACCGAATTGAGCATTGCTCACTTGTTAATGATGAAATTCTAACCCGAATAAAAGCAGCAGGAGTTATTCCAACTCCTTTTTATACATATGTTTACTATCATGGGAACAAGTGGGTGGATTACGGTTATGACAAAATGGAGAATATGTTTGCTCATAAGAGCTTTCTTGATGCAGGAATACCTGTAGCACCTGCTTCTGATTATACTCCTGGACCTTATGAGCCAATGATGGCAATCCAGAGCATGGTCACAAGAAAAGACATCAGAGGCAGAGAGTGGGGTCCAAGTCAAAAAATTAGTGTTTCGGATGCTATGAGAATATGTACAATTCATGGCGCGTATGCTTCCTTCGAAGAAGGACTAAAAGGATCACTTGTTGCTGGAAAATTAGCAGATTTTGTAATTTTAGAAAAAGACCCTCATGAGGTAAATCCTGACGAGATTGTTAACATTAAAATTCTCAAAACAGTGCTTGGCGGGAAAACAACTTTTGAGGCTTAAAAGTTAAAATTAATCAATTTATCAGTCGCGCCAAGACGTGAAAATTGACCAGCATTTCATAATGTAACGCAATTCTTTTTTTGTTGTAGAAATCATTTTGCTAATACTTTATATTGCCTCATAAGTGCCACTAAAAGAGACAATTTGAGGGAAATAATCATAACAATTATCAGAATTATCTTAATTACAAGATATTGATTTATATGGTTTTTTTTGTTGTCAGTGAAAATTTGAATAATTGTTTAAAATGCGGCCTTTAAATTATTGAAAAAAAAAGATGCGCACCAATAATATATTTTGTTGGTAAACAAAAAAAAATTTAAAAATTACATAAGGAAGAAGCTGGGATGCCTATTGCAATTGTTTTAATCTTTTTGGTCGTAGGTTCTGTGATATTTCATTTATGGAGCCCTTGGTGGTTCACTCCTCTTGCTTCTAATTGGGGTGCGATAGACGATACCATTGATCTCACTTTTTGGGTCACAGGTTTTGTCTTTGTGGCGGTAAATTTATTTATGGCTTATGCCGTTATTAAATATAGAGCCGCTCCTGGAAAAAAAGCCACATATGATCCTGAAAATCACAAACTAGAAACGTGGCTAACAGTATTTACCTCAATTGGAATCGTTGCAATGCTCGCCCCAGGATTACTTGTATGGGGACGATTTGTAGATGTGCCAGAAAATGCACTCCAAGTCGAAGTTCTAGCTCAACAATGGCATTGGAGTTATCGTTTGCCAGGAGAAGATGGCGAGTTTGGAAATGTGAGCGCTAAACTCATTACAAACGAGAATCCATTTGGTATGGATTACGATGATCCTGTAGGCCAAGATGATATTCTCATAAGTAGTCCAGAGCTTCATCTTCCTGTGAATGTTCCTGTGAACCTTAACCTCAGAGCTAAAGATGTATTGCATAATTTCACTGTTGCTGAGTTTAGAGTGAAAATGGATATGGTTCCTGGAATGGTAACCAGCATGTGGTTTACCCCGACAAAGACTGGACGTTATGATCTTCTCTGTGAGGAATTATGCGGTATCGCACATCATGCTATGCGAGGTGCTGTTATTGTAGATGAAGCAGAAGATTATGAAAATTGGGTTGCGTCGCATCCAACACTTAACGAAACACAAATTCGTATGGCTTATAATCCTGAAGCTAGTGTAGCAGCTTCACAATATGCAGTATGTGCAGCATGTCATGGCCAACAAGGAGAAGGTATGGTTGTGTTGAATGCGCCCAAAATCTCAGGTCAAAGTGAATGGTACCTTAGAAAGCAATTAGAAAATTATAAAAATGGTGTAAGAGGTACACATAAAGATGATTTATACGGTCAACAAATGGCACCAATGAGTATGACATTGTTCAATGAGGAAGCGATGGACAATGTTATAGCACACATTCAAAGTTTCCCCGATAATCCGGCACCTAAAACAATTACAGGTGATATAGAAAAAGGGAAAGAAACCTACGTTGTCTGTGCGTACTGTCATGGACAACA
>Ga0208130_1000238_pt1 | contig 29916 bp, 26 predicted proteins | sample ETNtaG_31_FD_185771 | JGI IMG/M metagenome (GOLD analysis project Ga0208130, IMG submission 185771) | Marine microbial and viral communities from oxygen minimum zone, Eastern Pacific Ocean - ETNP201310SV78 (SPAdes) (version 2) | ecosystem: Environmental > Aquatic > Marine > Oceanic ... | reverse complement strand
AAAGAGATTAACCCAATCGAATATTTAATTGAATCTGATTGGAGTTCTTCGTCTTATTTTTACTCAATTGTAGCTATTGACAAAAAAATAAATATAAAACTTAGTAACTTTTTTAAAGAATCTTTTCAAGGTGACAGTTTTATTGAAAAAATATTTACAAAACTAGGTGTTAAAACCGAATTTTTAAATCAAAATGAAATACTATTATCTCCGATTGGCGACTATGAAAGACCAAGTAGTTTATCATTTAATTTAATAGATAATCCTGATTTAGCTCAAACAGTTGCAGTAACTTGTTTAGCTTTAAAAATCCAAGTTAAAATAACAGGTTTACAAACACTAAAAATTAAAGAAACTGATAGAATTCTAGCATTACATAATGAACTGTCAAAGTTGGGTGCAAAAATTATTTTTGATGATGCTAGTATTGAAATTATTCCTCCGGTTAACTTTAATAAAAATATTGAAATATTCACCTATGATGACCATAGAATGGCTTTATCATTTGCCCCATTAGGTTTGATTACACCTCTGATAATTAATGACCCAGATGTTGTAACAAAATCATTTCCAAGTTATTGGAATGATTTATTACAATTAAATTTCAATTTAAAATTTAAAAATTAATTCTCATTTTACTTGACAACCCCTATGCTGTAAATGTATATTTGCCGCTTTAATTTATTTTATGAAACTATCAAATTTTACATATGATTTGCCAAAAGAGTTATTGGCAGAATATCCTTCTGATCAAAGAGATGAATCAAGACTTATGGTTTTACATAGAGATTCAAAAAAAATTGAGCATAAACACTTCAAAGATGTCATAGATTATTTTGATGATGGAGATGCATTTGTTTTGAATGATACAAAGGTTTTTCCAGCAAGATTAATGGGAAACAAAGAAAAAACTGGTGCTCGAATTGAAGTTTTTCTATTGAGAGAGTTAAGTAGAGATCAAAGACTTTGGGATGTTCTTGTAGATCCTGCTAGAAAAATAAGAATAGGAAATAAATTATATTTTGGCAATGATGATAGTTTAGTAGCTGAAGTTATTGATAACACTACTTCAAGAGGTCGAACTTTAAGATTTTTATATGATGGAACTTATGAGGAATTTAGAGAAAAATTACTCGAACTTGGTCAAACTCCTTTACCTAAGTATATAAAAAGAGAAGAAGAAGATTTTGATAAAGACAGATATCAAACTATTTATGCTAAAAATGAGGGAGCTGTTGCTGCTCCAACTGCTGGTCTTCACTTTTCAAAACATCTTTTAAAGAGATTGCAAATTAAAGGAATTAGTCTTGCAGAATTAACACTACATGTTGGGTTGGGTACTTTTAGTCCTGTTGAAGTTGAAGATCTTTCAAAACATAAAATGGATTCTGAAGAATTATTTATTAATCAAAAGGCTGTTGATATTGTTAATGAAACAAAAAATAATAAGAAAAAAGTTTGTGCTGTTGGAACAACTGTGATGAGAGGTTTAGAATCATCAGTTTCATCAATTGGGACTTTAAATCCATATGTGGGTTGGACACATAAATTTATTTTTCCACCATATCAATTTAGTATTGCTAATTCATTAATTACAAACTTTCATATGCCAAAGTCCACATTACTTATGATGGTTTCAGCATTTGCAGGCCATGATTTTATGATGGAAGCATACGAAGAAGCAGTTAAGGAAAAATATAGATTTTATTCTTATGGGGATGCTATGTTAATTCTTTAGCATGTCTGTAAAAGTTGATGATATTAGATCAATTAGCTTAGAAAAGCTAAATAAATTTATAGAGAAGAATAACTTTCCATTATACAGGTCAAATCAAATTTTTAACTGGATTAATAAATCCTCAGTTAAAAGTTTTGATGACATGACTAATTTACCAAAGAGTCTTATTGACTTATTGAAAGAAAATTTCAGATTAAATTTTAGTCAGATATTATCTAAACAGATTAGTATTGATTCAACAATGAAGTTTGCAATTAAATTGCATGACAAATTGGTAGTGGAATCTGTATTAATACCATCAGGTGACAGAGTTACAGCATGTGTCTCTAGCCAAGTTGGGTGCAGTTTAGACTGTGAATTTTGTGCTACTTCAAAGCTTTCAAGAATGAGAAATCTTGAATCGTATGAAATTTTTGATCAAATAATACTTTTGAATGAACAATCGATTGAAAATTATTCTCTTCCAATTTCGAACATTGTTTTTATGGGAATGGGAGAGCCCTTATTGAATTATAATAATGTCATTAATTCTATAAATTTAATTACTGGAAAGGAAGGAATTGAAATATCTAATAAAAAAATTACTTTATCAACCTCAGGGATTTCAAAAATGATACATAAGATGGCTGATGATAATATTAAGTTTAATCTTGCCATTTCACTTCACTCAGCTATTGAATCAACTAGAAATGAAATAATGCCTTTTTCTAAATCTTTTCCTCTCAGTCAATTAATTAAAAGTCTTGAATATTGGTATAAAAAAACTAAACGAAAAGTAACTTTTGAGTATTTAATTTGGAAGGGAATAAATGATAATTTTGAACACATTAATGCTCTAGTTAAAATCTGTAAAAGAGTTCCATCAAAAGTTAATTTGATTGAATATAATAGTATTGATGATCCTAGATTTTCAAAAGCAGATGAATTATGGGTTAATAATTATTTAAATATTCTCAAAGAAAATAAAGTATCTGCTTCAATTAGAAGATCTAGAGGTAAAGATATACAAGCAGCCTGTGGTCAATTGGCAAATAAACATTAAATTAACTTAAAGTGAAAAAGGTATTCAAAATAAGAGAGCCAATATCAAAAGAAATGGAAGTTTTTGAAGAAAAGTTTTCTAATCTAATGCTTACTAAAGTCCCGTTACTAAACAGAATCACTCACTACATAATTAAAAGAAAAGGTAAGCAAATGCGACCAATGCTTATCTTTTTGTGTTCCAAGCTCTTATCAGGTGGAAAGGTAAATGAAAAGGTTTTCAGAGGAGCTTCTGTAATTGAATTAATTCATACCGCTACTTTAATTCATGATGATGTTGTTGATGATAGCAATAGGAGAAGAGGTTTTTTTTCAATTAATGCGATATGGAAAAATAAAATTGCTGTTCTAGTAGGTGATTTTCTGCTTTCCAAGGGAATGCTTTTATGTATTGAAAATAAAGATTATGATTTGCTTGAAATTATTTCTGAGTCTGTCAGAAATATGAGTGAGGGAGAACTTTTACAAATTGAAAAGGCAAAAAACTTAGATATTCAAGAGGATATTTACTTTGAAATAATTACCAAGAAGACAGCTTCTTTAATTAGTTCATGTTGTAAAATTGCAGCTTGTGGTGTAGGAAGCTCAAAAAAAGAACAAAAGTTAATTGGAGATTTAGGTAACTCAATTGGAATTGCATTTCAAATTAAAGATGATTTATTTGATTATGGAAGAAAAAAAATAGGTAAGCCTAGAGGAATAGACATTAAAGAAAAAAAATTAACACTTCCTTTAATTTATTCTATTAATAATTCTGATAGATCAAAAAAAAGATGGTTAATTAATTCTATTAAAAAACATAGTAAAGATAAAAAAGTAGTAAAAGAAATAATTAACTATGTGAAGGAAACAGGTGGTTTAGAATATGCTATTGAAAAAATGAATCTCTATCACAGAAGTGCTATTAAAATTTTAGAAAAATTTCCAAAATCTAAATACAGTGATGCTTTAAAAGAAATGATTGATTATGTTATTGAAAGAGATTATTAAATTTATATAATGATATCAAAAATCACCATAGATAAAGTTTTTGAAACTGCAGTAGTAGAAGAAGTTATTGGTGATTTTATTCAACTCAAAAAATCAGGTTCGAATTACAAAGGACTAAGTCCTTTTACTGACGAAAAGACACCAAGTTTTATGGTTTCTCCTGCTAAACAAATATGGAAAGATTTTAGTAGTGGTAAGGGTGGAAATGTAATTGCTTTTCTCATGGAGCATGAACAATTATCCTATCCAGAAGCAATAAAATATTTAGCAAAAAAATACAATATTGAAATTGAAGAAACTCAGTTAAGCGATAAGCAAAAAGAAAAAATAAATGAAAAAGAAAAATTGTTTATAATTACTGATATTGCAAAAAACTATTTTATTGAAAGATTTCATAAATCAGAATTTGGAAAAAATATTGCTAAATCTTACATGCTTGAAAGAAATTTTGACAATGAAATAATAGAAAAATTTGAGGTAGGTTGTTTAACCGAGTCTATCGATGGATTAAAAAAATTTTTATTAGATAAAAATTATAATGTTGATGATCTAATTTCTTTAGGTTTAGTTTCTTCAAAAACTAATAATGACATTTACAGGGCTAGAATTATTTTTCCGATTAAAACGATATCTGGAAGAACAGCTGGTTTTGGTGCTAGGACTTTAAAGACAAATATTAAATCAGCAAAATATATTAACAGTCCTGAATCTATAATATACAATAAAAGTAAAATTCTTTTTGGTCTTTATAATTCTAAAAGTGAGATTGTAAAAAAAGATAATTGTTATGTGGTTGAAGGGTATACTGATGTAATGAGATTTCATCAAAAGGGAATTAAAAATGTTGTTTCATCATCTGGCACAGCTTTATCTATTGATCAAATTAATTTAATTAGGAGATTAACTAAAAACATAACAATGCTTTATGACTCAGATAAAGCGGGAGTTAGTGCTACTGTTCGTAGTATTGATATAATCTTAGAGCAAAACATGAATGTTAGTGTTGTCTTGTTTCCAAATAATGAAGATCCTGACAGTTTTGCTAGTAACAAGGACACTAATGAGATTGTAAATTTTTTAGATAATAATTCAATTGATTTTATTGAATTTAAAGCAAAACTCTTAAATGATTCTTTAAAAAAATCACCAACTGAAAAAGCTAAAATAATAAATGAAATAGTGTTAAGTATTTCAAAAATACCTGATAGAATTAAACAAGAAATTTATATCAAACATTGTTCAGAAATCATGAATATTTCTGAAAACACTTTATTTAATGTTTTAGCTCAAATAGTTGTTACAAAAAAACAAATTCCGAGTAGGACTCCAATACAAGAGAAAACAATTGTTGAACATAGAAAGGTTGATCAAATTTTTGAATTAGAAAAAAAAATAATCGAAATATTGATTTTATACGGTGAAAAAAAAGTGATTTTTGATGAAATTAAGTTAATAAAAAACAAAAAAGGTGATTTTACATACAAGCCTGTTAAAGTTGAGTCTTTAGTTTTTGAAAAAATATTTTTAGATCTTCAATCTGATGAGGTTGAGTTTGCAAATGAGAGTTTTAAAAACTTATATAAAATGTTAATTAGTGAATACCAAAAAAGTGAAAATTTTGATCCAAAAACTTTTTTAAATTCATTAGATGAAAAGCTTTCAAATCTAGTTACAACAATTCTTATTAATGAAGATATATATCAATTGCATAATTGGGAAACCAAAAATATATATGTAAAACAAAAATCAAAATCAATATCACAGCTAGTTACTGAAACTATACTAACACTAAGAACTTTATTGATAAATAAAAAGGTTAATGAATTGAGTAAACAAAAAAGTGAGACAGATAATTTAGATCAGGATCTATTGGACGAAATTGTTAATTATTATCAATTAAAATCTTTGTTATCGAAAAAGCTAAATAGGGTTATTTAGTTTTGAAATGTTCTGGAATTATACAAATTGGTATAGGTTCCATTTTATGCTTATTTGCAGAGTTAAATTGATTTAAAATTTTGTAGACTTCAATTTCTCTTGAACTTAACTTTTCAATTTGAACTTTATTCTCTACTTGTTTCATAGCTTTTTCAAGCTCTTCATATGAAGCACCAAGTTGATCTTCATCAGTACGTGAATCATCCCATAGTCCATCAGTTGGTGGAGCTTTTATGATGCTATCAATGATGCCAAGTTCTTTAGCAATTAGTCTAACATCTGTTTTCGTAAGATCAGCTATAGGTGAAAGATCAACTCCGCCATCACCATATTTTGTGTAAAACCCAACTCCAAAATCTTCAACTTTATTGCCAGTACCAACAACTAAGTAATTATTAATTGCAGCATAATAATATAAAGTAGTCATTCTAAGCCTTGATCGAGAATTAGCTAATGCTAAAAGATTATTTTTTGATTCAATCTTTTGAATTTTTTGTGAAAATTTATCAAAAGATTCTGTTAAATCAATTACTTCTGAGCTTACATTAGAAAAATTATTTTTTAACCATTCAATATGGTTTCCTGATCTTTCAAGTTCTTGATTTGATTGGAAAATTGGCATCTCCAAACAAAGAGTTGGACGACCCGTAGAAGCAGCAAGTGTTGATGTTACGGCTGAATCAATACCTCCAGAAACCCCAACTACATATCCTTTTGTGTATGAATCATTAGTGTAAGAATTTAGCCAATTAACAATGTGTTTGATTACCTTTGAATAATTCATGAATTACAAAAAAATTTATTATCAAATTTTTTGCCAAATTAATTTATTTAAGCATTATTATAAAATCATTTTCTCCTTTATTTTAATTTTTATATTAGGTTGTAGTAATAAAATCAATAAAGTTTATGATTTAGTTAGTATTGATAGGTTTGAAAAAAAATTTTTTAATGCTGATTCAGATTCATTGAGTAAATTAATTAATGATTATCCTTTTCTATTTCCTTCAAATTTTAATAAAGAAGAATGGGTTAATATAAAAAACGATTCTTTACGAAAATTTATTTTTAATGAATCAATTAAAAAATATGATGACAAAAAATTAAATAGAGAAATTTCAGCACTATATTCGAATTTAAGTAATGAATTTTCAGATTTTAATTCTCCTAAGATAATTACTCTAAATAATGGAATTGATTATCAATTTAAAATTATTACTACAGATTCATTAGTTTTATTATCGTTGGATTGTTACCTCGACAACCAAGACTTATACAAAAATATTCCATCATATATTTCGCAAAGAATGAGTGAAGAATTTTTAGTAAGAGATTTAGCTGAAAAATTAATCTCTAGACATGTTATCTATCCAAGAAATCGTCAATTTATTAGTAAGATTATTTATCATGGAAAAATTTATAATCTGATGATCAATAATCTCGATTTTGATGAAAAAAAAGCACTTAATTACAATGAAACAGAAATTGTTTGGGCAAAAAATAATGAAAAAGAAGTTTGGAAATTTTTTATTGAAAATGAAATTTTATTTAATACTTCTAACGACTTAGAAGAAAGATTTATAAACTTTGGACCATATTCAAAGTTTGGTATATCAATAGACTATGAATCAGCACCAATGATTGGTAGATGGATTGGTTATAAAATTGTAAAATCATATTTAAAATCTAACAATAAAACTATTGAAGAAATTTTAAATATGAATGAGTATGAATTATATTTAAATTCTAATTATAAACCCGGATTATGATTTCTAAAAAAACTGACATAGTAATAAATGTTGAATTAGATGAAAATAAAATACCTGAAAAGATGAGCTGGTCAGCTAAAGATGGAGGTGTATCTGACCAACAAACAAAAGCTTTTTTATTTTCCTCATGGGATCACATCAATAAAGAAACAATGAAAATTGATTTATGGACAAAGGACATGCCTGTTGATGAAATGAACGTATTTATTCATCAAACACTTGTTAGCTTATCTCAATCTTTTTTTAAAGCAACTAATAATGAAAAAATGACTGATGCTTTCAAACAGTTTTGTGATTATTTTTCAGAAAAGCTTGAGCTAAAAAAAAATTAAACTAAACTTTTTTGTATATATTTTCTGATTTCGGAAATTCCAATATTTCTTGTAGATGAACAAATAAAATATGTACTATTAATATCTTGTATATTTAGTTGTTTGAAATAGTCTTCACAATGTTTGTTTAAATTATTTTTTTTTAATTTATCAGCTTTAGTAAAAATTATGTTGAATTTTTTTCCCTCGGAAATTAGAAACTCAATAAAATCAATATCTATTTCAAAAGGTTTATGTCTTATATCAATCAATACAAAGATTTGTAAAAGGTTTTCCCTATTTAAAATATAATCAAATGAAATATTTAGAATTTTTTCTGATTGTTTTTTTGAAAGCTTGGAATATCCATATCCAGGAAGATCAACTATGTAAAAATTATTTTCTACTAAATAGTGATTAATTAATTGTGTTTTTCCTGGTGTCTTTGATGTTTTAGCTATGTTTTTTTTATTTAATATAGAATTTATAAGACTAGATTTTCCAACATTTGACCTACCAATCATTGCAAACTCATGAAAACCGTCTTTTGGACATTCATTTTCATTAGAGCTACTTTTTTTAAATGAAACTTTAGAAAAACTAGACACAACTACAAATTTTTCTTTGAAAGCCAACCGTCTAAAATATCATTGAACATGTTTGGATGTTCCATCATAGGAGCATGACCACACTTGTCTATCCAAAACAGATCTGAGTTAGGTAGAAGTTTATCAAAATCTTTTGCAACATCTGGTGGTGTTACAGTGTCTTGTTTACCCCAAATAATTGCAGTTTCTACATCAATTTTTGGTAAATCTTTTGCCATATTATGTCTTATGGCACTTTTTGCCATTGCTAAAATTTTAATCAATTTTTTTCTATCATTGACTGTTTCAAAAATTTCATCTACAATTTCTTTTGTTGCAACTTTTGGATCATAAAAAACACCTTCAGTTTTTTTTCTTATAAAGTTATAGTCTTCTCTTTTAGGGTAACTATCACCCATGGAATTTTCATAGAGTCCAGAACTTCCGGTTAAAACTAACCCTTTTAATAAGTTAGGAAAAAATTTAGCATAAATTAATCCAACATGTCCACCTAAAGAATTTCCGACAATTACAAAATCTTTAAGTTTTTTAAATTTTACAAATTCATTTACAAACTTTGCAAAAAACTTAACATTTGTATCTAATAGTTTAGAAGTATATACTGGTAACTCTGGAGCAATAACGTTATAGTTTTTTTGTGGAAAGAAATTAAATACATCTTCAAAGTTACTTAAGCCTCCCATTAGACCATGTAAAATTAATATTGGCCTTCCTTTACCAACAGACCTATAGTTAAAGCCGTTTTCTGTAATAAAACTTTCCAAAATCTATTATGTTTTAGTAGTTGCAGACAAAGATATGTATTTCATTTTGAAACAATAACATAAAATGAATATAGAAAACTAAATTATAAATCCTTTTAAATCAATGATAATCAGCATTTTATGCCTTTATCTTAAAAATTATTAACAATGTGGTAAAAAGTGGTAAAAAGTGGTAAAATTTAAATATATTTGATAGTAACGCTAATCTGATATGTATAATCTTATAGGCACATATGAATGCAAGATTGATAATAAGGGGAGAATTATGTTTCCTTCACCCTTTAAAAAACAGTTAGAAAAAGAACTTTCTAAAGGTTTTATTCTTAAAAGATCTGTATTCCAAAAATGTTTAGAACTCTTTCCTATTAATGAATGGGATGAAACAATGCTGGGAGTAAATAAGCTAAATCGTTTCACAAAGAAAAATAATGATTTTATTAGAAGATATACTGCTGGACTAAAGCATATCGAATTAGATAATGCTGGAAGAATATTAATTCCAAAAGATTTAATCAATTTCTCGCACCTTAAAAAAAATATTGTAATGTCAACAGCTCTAAATATCATTGAAATATGGGATAAGGAAATGTACGAAAATGCGATTAATGATTCAAATGTTGACTTTGCAAAATTAACGGAGGAAGTAATGGGTAATGATGACAATAATGTTTCATAAACCTGTTATGTTAACTGAGGCGATTGATAGTCTTGAAATAAAAGAGAATGGAATTTATGTTGATTTGACTTTTGGAGGAGGAGGTCATTCCAAAGAAATTTTAAAAAGAATAAATGATGATGGAAGATTAATAGCATTTGATCAGGATAAAAGTGCTATAAAAAATAAAATTGATGACAATAGAGTTATGTTATTAAAGCAGAATTTCATTTATCTAGAACAAAATTTGAAATATTTAAAAATATCAAAAGTTGATGGTATTCTTGCAGATCTGGGTGTAAGTTCTTTTCAGTTCGATTCAATCGACAGAGGATTTAGCTATGAAAATGATTCAATCCTTGACATGAGAATGAATCAAGAATCAAGCATTGATGCAATGGAGATTTTAAATAACTATTGTGAAGCCGATCTTGCAAATATATTTTTTAATTATTCTGATTTAACAAATTCTAGAAAAATTGCAAAAAGTATAGTTGAAAAAAGAAAGACTAAAAAAATAAAATCTTCTAATAATTTAAACGAAATACTTTCCGAATTTATAAATCCTGGATATGAAAATAAATTTTTAGCTAGAGTATACCAGGCTATAAGAATTGAGGTTAATCAAGAGATAAAAAACCTAAAAAAACTACTAAATCAACTTCCAAATTTATTAAACCAAAATGGATTAGTTTCAATAATCACATACCATTCAGTTGAAGATAGGCTAGTTAAAAGATTTTTTAAAAATAATTGTTTTGAGAATGAACCAGTTAAGGATGATTTTGGAAATAAAATTTTATCAATTAAACCAAAATACAATTTTATTAAACCATCTGAATTAGAAATAAAAAATAATCCAAGAGCAAGAAGTGCTAAGCTAAGAACAGCCGTTAAACTATGACAAATAAAATTATTGACATACTGCTAGGAAAATTCTTAATTGAAAAAATTAATATTGACAATATCCGTTTTATATTTTTTATTTTTTCTCTTGCTTTTCTACTAATATACTCTTCCCACAGTGTTGATAGTAAAGTGTATAAAATTAGTCAGTTAAACACTGAAGTTTCTGTTGCTGAATCCAACTTTATTGAATTAAGAAAAAAACTTATGAATTTAAGAGTGGAGTCAACAGTAAGAAAAAAACTAATTGATAGAGAGATAAAACCTTCATTGAGTCCGCCAAGTAAAATAATAATATCCAGTATTAAATGAACAACAATAAATTTGTATTAAAACTTTATGGATTTGCAACAGTTTTTTTATTGTTTGGTTTATTTATTGGGTATAAATTATTCCACATACAGTTTGTTGACGGTGATAAATATCGACAATTAGCAGAAGATAAAACATTAAAATATTCAACGGTAAATCCTCAAAGAGGAAATATATATTCATTCGACGGTAGTTTACTTGCTACATCGACAATAATGTATGATGTTTATTTTGATTCAAAAACTGTAAAGAAAAAACTTTTTGATAGTGAAGTTTATAATCTTTCTAAAAAAATAGCAGAATTAAAATCAGTAGATCAAAATATAGTTCACAATTCATTAATCAGTGCAAGAAATAGCGGAAATAGATATTATTCAATAATTAAAAATATAGGTAAGGAAGATGTTGATAGAGTTAAGAGTTTTCCAATTTTTAAACATGGATCTATAAAGGGCGGACTAATAGTAGAAAAGAAAATTAATAGAGAATTTCCATTAGGAAAAGTAGCTGAAAGAACTATTGGATATGAAAGAATTGACGAAAATGGTAATTATAGAGGAGTTGGTTTAGAACATGCTTTTGGAAAATACCTCAGAGGTCAAGATGGCTACATGTTAAAAAGAAAAATTTCAAATGGTCAATGGAAAACTTTAGATAATGAATTAAAAAAGGAACCGATCAATGGATTAGATATCATAACTACTATAGATAGTGAAATTCAAGATATTGTTCATGACTATTTACTTGAGCAAACAGAAAAATATGATGCTCATCATTCATCAGCTATAGTAATGGAAGTTCAAACTGGTGATATTAAAGCAATATCAAATTTTGGATTAACTGAAAATGGTAAGTATTATGAAAAATTAAATTATGCAATTGGTGAGGGAATTGAACCAGGTTCTACCTTTAAATTAATAGCTATTGCTGCAGCTCTAGAGGATCAAGTGATTGACACTTTAAGGAAAGTTGATACATCTGGCGGAATACTTGATTTTTATGGTTTTAAAGTTAGAGATAGTAGAAAAGGTGGATATGGAAAGATTAATGTTATGGACGCTATCAGGTTATCATCTAATACGGGAGTTGTTAAAATTATTGACTCTGTGTATAATAAAAATTCAAAAAAATTTGTAGATCGTCTTTACAATTTTGGTATTGCTAATCCAGTAATAAGCTCAATTAAAGGTGAACCTAAACCAAAGATTCCTCATCCTAATGATGATAACTGGAATGGTTTATCATTACCATGGATGACATATGGTTATGGTGTAAATATGACTCCACTACAGATTTTAACATTTTATAATGCCATCGCTAATGAAGGAGAAGTTGTTAAGCCAAAATTTATTCACAGTACAAGAAAGTTTGGAACTAATGATAATAAAATATATCCAAAACAAATTTTGAACAAGTCTATTTTTTCAATTAATACAAACAAAGTATTAAAGAAGATGCTTTATGATGTAGTACATCATGAAAATGGAACAGCAAAGAACATAAAATCTAAGCACTTAAAGTTGTCTGGTAAAACGGGAACTGCACAGGTTGATTATGCAAAAGATAGTATAAATTATATTTCAAGTTTTGTTGGGTATTTTCCATCAGATGAACCAAAATATTCTTGTATAATAGTTATAAATAAGCCTAATAAAACTAAAGGTTATTATGGTAACACAGTGGCAGCACCTGTATTTAAAAGAATTGCTGAAAAAATATTTTCAAAATATCCAAAAGTTGAAAAATATAATTTACATGAGCTAAATAAAAATATAAAGCTTTCAAAAATTCAAATTAAAAATAGATCTAACCTTAATAAAATTGTAAGTAATGGAACTTAAAGAGCTCTTAAGAAATATTGAGGTTGTAAAATTTTTTGGTGTAAAAGATCGAATTATAAATGATGTTAAGAATAATTCAAGAGAAATAAAATTAAATGATTTATTCATAGCAATCGATGGAAATACAATTGATGGTCATATTTATATAAATGATGCTATTGAAAATGGTTCAAAAAGTATTATTTGTGAAACAATTCCTGAAGAAATTCGCAACGATATAACATATGTTGTTGTTAATAATACAAGAAAGGTTTATTCCAAAATTTGCTCAAATTATTTTAAAAATCCGAGCAAAAAAATGTACTTAATTGGAATTACAGGAACAAACGGAAAAACAACTACAGCTACTCTTCTATATAAAATTTTCAATTTGTATGGATATAAGGTTGGATTATTGTCAACTAATAAAATTTTAATTGATGGTAAAGAGTTTAAAACTGATTTAACAACACCTGACTCATATAAATTAAATTTTTATTTGAGTGAAATGGTTAATTCTAATGTCGAGTATTGTTTCATGGAGGTTTCCTCACATTCTATTGATCAAGAAAGAATTTCAAATTTAGATTATGACATAGGAGTTTACACAAATATTTCTCATGATCATCTTAATTATCATAAAACTTTTAAAAATTATATATATACAAAGAAGAAATTTTTTGATTCACTTTCTAAAGATTCATATTCTTTAGTCAATATTGATGATAAAAATAGTAGTGTAATGGTTCAAAATACTAAATCAAAAATTAAAACATATTCTCTAAAAAAACTTTCAGATTACAACATAAAAATTATTGAAAATAACATTGAGGGATTAATTATTCAATTGAATAATAAATTAATTCATACTCAAATTACAGGAAAATTTAATGCATATAATCTAGTTGCAGTATATGCAGTCTGTGACATATTAGGATTAGATCAAAATAAATCAATTGAATTATTAAGTAAGATAAAACCTGTTGAAGGTCGATTTCAAGTTATTGCAAAGAATGGAATTACTGGAATAGTTGATTTTGCTCATACACCTGATGCAATAGAGAAAGTTTTAGTATCAGTTAAAGATTATGTAAAAAGTGATGGAATAATAATAACTGTAGTTGGATGTGGAGGAGGAAGAGACAAAGAAAAAAGAAATAAGATGGGCTATGTTTCATCTGAGTTAAGTGATTTAACAATTTTTACATCTGATAACCCTAGAAATGAAGATCCAAATCAAATTATAGAAGATATGAAGATGGGTGTCGGTAATAAGAAAATAAAAAAAGTGAAAACTATAATTGATAGGAAAGATGCTATAAAATATGCTGTATCTAAATCTAAGGTTAATGATATTCTATTAGTTCTGGGAAAAGGTCATGAAAAATATCAAATTGTTGGTGATAAGAAAATTGAATTCAGCGACAGTGAGGTACTTAATAATTATTTAAAAATAGCTATATAATGTTTTATTATTTGTTCGATTTTCTTGAAAAAAATTATCAGTTTGCTGGAGCTAGTCTTTTTCAATATCTGTCATTCAGAGCAGGAATTACTTTTATACTAGCTTTATTTATTTCAACGGTTTTCGGAAAAAGAATAATCAATTATTTATCATTTAAGCAAATTGGTGAAAATATAAGAGAGTTAGATTTACCAGGTGAGAACTTAAAAAAAGGAACCCCAACTATGGGTGGAATAATTATAATTATTTCAACAATAATTCCAATTATATTATTCGCTGATTTTAAAAACATTTATATAATAATCTTATTAATCTCAACTTTTTGGCTAGGTGTTATTGGTTTTATTGATGACTATATCAAAGTTTTTAGAAAAAACAAAAAAGGTTTAAAAGGCTCATTTAAAATTATTGGCCAGGTAATTCTTGGTCTTTATATTGGTTTCACAGTTTACTTTAATCCTGAAATAAAAACACAAAATATTTATGAAAAAAATGAAATAAATTTAGTTGATGAATATAGTCTTAGCTTTAAGACTGGATCATTAAAAACTACAATTCCTTTTCTAAAAGATAACGAATTAGATTATGAAGAGATATTTGGAATTAAATCAACAAATTTTAATTGGATATTTTATATAGTTATAATTACCCTTGTAATAGTGTCAGTTTCAAATGGAGCAAATTTGACTGACGGTTTAGATGGATTAGCAGCTGGTTCCTCCTCAATAATAATTTTTACACTTGGAATTTTTGCGTGGATTTCTGGAAATATAATTTTCTCTGATTACTTAAACATAATGTATTTACCCGGAATAGGAGAAATAGTAGTTTTTGTTGCTGCAATTCTTGGAGGTTTGATAGGGTTTCTATGGTATAATACATATCCTGCCCAAGTTTTTATGGGTGATACAGGAAGTCTAACTGTAGGTGGTTTGATTGCTATAATAGCAATTTTAGTTAGAAAGGAATTACTGCTGCCGATTTTGTGTGGAGTCTTCTTAGTTGAAACTTTATCTGTAATTATTCAGGTAAGTTATTTTAAATATTCTAAAAAGAAATTTGGTGTAGGAAAGAGGATCTTTCTCATGACACCAATTCATCATCATTTTCAAAAGAAAGGATACAGTGAAAGTAAAATAGTAGCAAGATTCTGGATTGTCTGTATAATGCTGGCAATTTTATCATTAATAACATTAAAAGTAAGATGATAAAAAAAGAAATGACAACAATATTAGGTTCTGGATTGAGTGGAATGGGTGCTATTAAACTTGCTATTAAAAAAAATATCTCTGTTTATCTATCTGATCATTCTGTGATTTCTGATGATGTAAAAGAATTTTTGTTAAAAAACAATATAAAATTTGAGGAAAATGGTCATAATTGGGATAAAATTTCTAGTTCAAAAGAAATTGTAATTAGTCCTGGTATATCTTCTAATAAGATTATTGAAAATATACCTTTATTTGATAAAAAAAATATAATTTCTGAAATTGAATTTGCAAGTAGATATACCAATTCATTTATAATTGCAGTTACAGGATCTAACGGTAAGACAACAACAAGTTATTTAATATATCATATTTTAAAGAGTTCTGGATTTAATGTTGGAATTGCAGGAAATATGGGCAAAAGCTTTTCAGAATCTATTTCTGATAGTCAGTTTGAATATTATGTTCTTGAAGTTAGTAGTTTTCAATTAGATGATATTGTAAAATTTAAACCAGATATATCAATAATAACTAATATTTCTGAAGATCATTTAGATCGATATAACTATTCATTTTCTAATTACATCAGTTCAAAGTTTAGAATTACAAAAAATCAAACCTTTGATAACACTTTAATTTTAAATGGCAAGTGTGAGAACTCAATAAATTTTTTAAAGTATACAAAAATAAAATCTCATTTAATAATAACTAATAAGAATAAAATCAATAACGAAAAATCTGACATGATTTTTCTTAAAAAAAATAAAATTAACTCAACAATCAATAATAATTATCTTATGATGGATATAAATAATTTATCAATCCAAGGGAATCATAATATTCAGAACTCAATGGCAGCTATTTGTGTTGCGCAACTTTTGAATATTTCAAATGAATCGATTAAAGAAAGTCTTAGATCATTTAAAAATATTCCACATCGTTTAGAACATTTTTTAACCATTCAAAAGGTTAAATATATTAATGACTCTAAAGCCACTAATGTTAATGCTGTTTACTATGCATTGGAATCAGTAAAAACTCCAATTGTATGGATAATTGGGGGAGTTGATAAAGGAAATGATTATTCTGATTTGATTCCTTTTGTTAAAAATAAAGTTAAGGCGATTATTTGTTTGGGTAAGGATAACTCAAAACCTATAGAATTTTTCTCAAGTCATTGTGATTTAATTGTAAGTACAAACAATATGAAAGATGCTGTAAAAAGTGCATATGAGTTTGCAAAACAAAATGATACTGTTTTATTATCTCCTGCATGTGCAAGTTTTGATTTGTTTAAAAATTTTGAGGATAGAGGAGATCAATTTAAAGAAGAAGTAAGAAAATTATGAGTTTAATTTCAAAGTTAAAGGGAGATAAAGTTGTTTGGTATGTAGTCCTAGCTTTATCATTCTTTTCTTTTTTACCAATTTTTAGTGCAAGCTCAAATTTTGGTACAAACTTTATTTTCTCAAATTTATTCAAACATGTAGCTATTATAATAGTTGGAATATTGATAATGTATACTACTCATTTAATCGATTACAAGTACTTTAAAGGCTTATCTAAAATAATTTTACCCTTAATTATTATATTATTAATATTTACAGCAGTTCAAGGAAATGAAATTGAAGGAGCAAATGCAAGTCGATGGATTAATATACCTTTAATCGGAATTTCATTTCAGCCATCTTCATTAGCTTCAATTTTTTTATTGATTTATATATCTAATTTTTTGTCTAAAAACATCGATAAAAAGTTAGACTTTAGATCTTCATTTTTTCCATTATGGATTCCTATCCTAATGGTGATATTATTAATCTTACCTTCAAATTTTTCTACTTCACTTATGATATTTTTGATGGTATTAACCATATTATTTTTAGGACAATATCCATTTAAATATATTTCCTCAATAATATTAATTGGAATTATTTTAGCATCAACTTTTGTTTTATTTGCAAAAAATTATCCAGATTTACTACCCAACAGAATTGATACTTGGACTAGCAGGATTGAAAATTATATTAATCCTGTTTCAGAAGAATCAAATTATCAAATAAATAGAGCAAAAGCAGCAATTGCAAATGGATCATTATTCGGAGTTGGAGCAGGAAAAAGCTCAATGAAATATATTCTTCCACAAAGTACTTCAGACTTTATTTTTTCAATAATTACTGAAGAATATGGTTTAGTTATAGCAATATTAATCCTTTTTCTATACTTAATATTATTGTTTAGAATAATTATTATTTCATATAAAGCAACCTCAATATTTGGAAAATTAATTGCATTATCTGTCGGATTACCAGTCGTATTTCAGGCGTTTATTAACATGGGAGTTGCTGTTCAATTAATCCCTGTTACTGGCCAACCATTACCATTAATTAGTATGGGAGGTACATCAATATGGACAACATTTTTAGCATTTGGAATATTATTAAGTGTAAGTGCAAAAAAAATAAATAGTGATTTAGAATTAAATACAATCGATGAAAAAAAGCATGGATAAAAAGTTTTTAATATCTGGCGGAGGTACAGGAGGACATATATATCCTGCTATAGCAATAGCTGATGAAATTAAAGAAAGATTTTCAAGTTCCAAGATATTATTTACAGGTTCAAGTTCTAGAATGGAAATGAAAAAGATTCCAGAAAACGGATATAAAATAAGGGGATTATGGATATCTGGTTTTAATAGAAAAAACTTTTTTTCAAATTTATTATTTCCATTAAAAGTTATCGTTAGTCTAGTACAATCAATTAAAATCTTACATGCATTTAAACCAAATGTAGTTATTGGAACAGGTGGATTTGCAAGCGGACCAACTTTATTAATTGCTAAGCTTTTTAGAATTCCAATTTTTATTCAAGAGCAAAATTCTTATCCAGGCATCACTAATAAAATATTATCGAAATATGCTGATAAAATTTTTGTATCCTATGATAAAATGGAAAAATTCTTTCCAAAAGAAAAAATTTTGAATTATGGGAATCCTATCAGAAATAGATTTGGTAAAGCCGATAATATTAAAATAAAAAAATTTATAAAAGCATATGATATTAATAAAAACAATAAAACAATTTTATTTCTTGGTGGAAGTTTGGGGTCTGAAGTTATGAATGAGTTTGTCTTGGATAACATTGATTATTTTGAAAAAAGTAATTATAATATAATACTTCAATGTGGAGACAGGTATAAAAATAAAATAAAAGATAATGAATCTAAAAACGTAATTATTTTACCTTTTATTGATCAAATGCCAACGGTAATATCTTGCTCAGATTTAATTGTTTCAAGAGCAGGTGCCATTATTATTTCTGAATTATCCTTTGTAGGCAAACCTGTTATTTTTATTCCATCACCAAATGTTGCTGAAGATCATCAAACAAAAAATGCAAAATATTTATATGATTTGGAAGCTGCAGAATTAATTCATGAGGATGAAATTCATTATAAACTAAAGAACATAATAAATAAAATTTTTATTAGTGATAAATACAGAAATCAATTAGCTAATAATCTAAAATCACTTTCAACTTTAAAGTCCACAAAGTTAATAGTTGATGAAATTGAAAAATATATTAAATGAATTACCAAGATTACAAATATTATTTTTTCATAGGTGTAGGAGGAATTGGAATGTCATCCTTAGCTAAGTATTTAGCTATCAAGAATAAAAATATTGCTGGATATGATAGAGAAAAAACAGAATTGACTTGTAATTTAGAAAAAATAGGTATTGATGTTTTATATGATCTTGATATAAATAATATTGATAAAAGTTTTAAAGATCCAACGAAAACATTAGTAATCTACACCCCTGCAATTTCAAATGATAATCTACTTTTTAAATTTTTTAAAGATTTACATTTTACAATTATTAAAAGATCAGATTTACTAGCATCTATAGTAAATAATAATTTTTCTATTGCGATTGCTGGTACACATGGTAAAACAACTATAACTGCTATTTTATCTCATATATTAAGCATTTCTAATCTAAATTACACTGCTTTCATAGGTGGAATTTCAAATGAAAATAACTCAAATCTCAAATGTCTTGGAGATGAAATTTTTATTGTTGAAGCTGATGAATATGATAGAACATTTTTAAAATTAAAACCTAATATTATTTGTATTAATAATATTGATGGTGATCACTTTGATATTTATGACGATTATAATGATTTAAAAACATCATTTGTTCAATTTTCTAAAAATCTGCGTGATGAAGGCATATTAATTTCTAATGATGAATTAGACTTTGAATCAATTAATTATGGATTTAAGGATGATTCAAATTTTGTTATTAAAAACTTGAGAACTAAAGCTGGTCAGTCAATCTTTGATATAGATACAAAAGATATTAAGTACAATAATATACATTTTAATATGTTAGGAAAATATAATTGTATTAATGCTCTTGCTGCTATAATTATTTCTTTGAAAATGAATATTTCATTTGATTTAATTAAGAAAAGTCTAAAGACCTTTAAAGGAGTAAAGAGAAGACTTTCTTTTGAGCTTACTAAGCCAAAAATATTAATTGACGATTATGCTCATCACCCAAAAGAGATTCAATCTGTTTTTAACTGCTTAGATGATGTTTATCCTTCTCTTAAGAAATTTGTGATATTCCAACCTCATTTATTTACTAGAACAAGAGATTTTATTGATGAGTTTGCTCAAAGTTTAGAAAAGTTTGATAGAGTGGTTTTGTTAGATATATACCCAGCTAGGGAAAAACCTATTAAAGGCATAACATCAAGACTTTTACTAGATAAAATAAAAAATGAGAATAAATCATTAGCAAACGAAAACGAATTATTAGATATAATCAAAAAAGATAATTCTGAAATTATAATAACAATGGGAGCTGGAAGTATTGGAAAAATATGTCAGTCTTTGAAAAAAAAATTAGTACTTGAAAATTAAGTTTATACATATAATATTTACAATTTTTATTTCATTAAAAATTTTAGCTGTAGTTTATACAAACTATATTAATGGATTTAATATTTCCTCAATTACTTCTTCAAATATCTCCTCTCATTCGAATAATTTTATTTCAAATGATTCTATATTCAATATTCTTATTTCTGCAAAACTGCTATCTGATTCAACATTTGTAAAATCTATTGATTTAAACAAAATTGAGTCAAAAGTATTAGAAATACCTTACATAGATAAAGTATCATCATCTATTGATATTCAATCAAATTTTTCATTAGAAATTGTAGAAAAGAAACCTATAATTGACCTAAAAGATTATGATTTTTATTTATCTGAAAAGGGAGAAAGAATTCCAAGAATAGAGAACAAAAAACTTAATATTAAGAGTTTTTTTGGAAAAATTGATTCAATAGTTTTTTATGATTTAGCTTATTTAGCCAAGTACATTAATAATGATAATTTCTTTATTGAACATATAAAATATATTTATGCAGATAGCACTAGTTTTTACTTTTCTGTTAATGATTATAAATATCAAGTAAAACTTGGAAATCTTAATAATTATGAAAACAAACTAAAAAAATATAAAGGTTTTTATGCAGCAAAAGTCAATACAGATTTACTTAAAAATTTTAATAAACTCGATTTAAACTTCAATAATCAAGTAATAGCACAAAAAAAATAATATGGAAAATAATGAATTATACATCGGATTAGATATTGGAACTACAAAAATTGTAGCTATGATAGGTGTTGTTAATGAGTATGATAAATTAAAAATTGTTGGAATTGGTAAATCAAAAAGTTTAGGTGTTCATCGTGGAGTCGTTAACAATATAACTCAAACAATTCAATCAATTCAGTCAGCAGTAGAAGAGGCTGAATTAAATTCAAGTCATAAAATAGATAAAGTAGTTGTCGGTATTGCCGGTCAACATATCAGAAGCTTACAACATAGTGATTACGTAACTCGTGAAAACTCTGATCAAGTCATTGATAAAGAAGATATTGATAGGTTGATAAACCAGGTTTATAAGTTAGTTATGCTACCTGGTGAGGAAATTATTCATGTTTTACCTCAGGATTATAAAGTTGATGGTCAAGGTGAAATAAAAGAGCCAATTGGAATGTTTGGATCCAGAGTCGAGGCAAATTTTCATGTTGTAGTTGGTCAAGTTAGTTCTATTAAAAATATTGCAAGATGTGTAAAGAGCGCTGGAATTGATTTTGAGGGAATAACTTTAGAACCATTAGCTTCAGCAGACGCTGTATTAAGTAGAGAAGAGAAAGAAGCTGGAGTTGCTCTAATTGATATTGGTGGTGGAACTACTGACTTAGCAATATTCAAAGATGGTATAATAAGACATACAGCGGTAATTCCTTTTGGTGGAAATATTATAACTGATGATATTAAAGAAGGTTGTTCTATAATTGAGAAACAGGCGGAGCTATTAAAAATAAAATTTGGATCTGCTTGGCCTGGTGAGAATAAAGAAAATGAAATTGTTTCAATTCCAGGACTGAGAGGACGTGATCCCAAAGAAATTACACTTAAAAATCTTTCCAAAATTATTAACGCAAGAATTGTAGAAATAATAGAACAAGTATTTATTGAAATCAAGAATTATGGACATGATGAACAAAAGAAAAAATTGATTGCTGGAATTGTTTTAACAGGCGGTGGCAGTCAATTAAATCATCTCAAACAAACTGTTGAATATGTAACAGGAATGGATACAAGAATTGGACAGCCCAATGAACATTTGGCTGGTAATAATTCTATTGAAATATCAAATCCAACTTTTGCAACTGCAGTAGGTCTTGTTATGAATTCAATGAACAGAAAAAAAATTGATAAAAAAGATGATGATGAAAATCAGGATGAAAGTTCAGATGAGGAATCAGTTACAAATAATGAAAATACAGATTTTTCAAAAACAGTTTTTGAAAAATTTACAGATAAAATAAAAAATTTTTTAGAGAACGCAGAATAAAATAACAGCTATGAACACAAATCAAGATTATAACAATTTATCCTTTGATTTACCAAAAAATCAAAGTAATGTCATTAAAGTAATTGGAGTTGGAGGTGGAGGAAGCAATGCTATCAACTATATGTTTTCAAAAGGTATTAAAGGAGTTGATTACGTTGTATGTAATACTGATGCTCAAGCATTAGAGAATAGTTCAGTTCCAAATAAAGTTCAGCTAGGAGTTAACTTAACAGAGGGAATGGGTGCAGGTGCTGATCCAACCGTTGGTGAACAAGCAGCAATTGAAAATCTTAGTGAACTGAGAGAAATGCTTGAAAAAAATACAAAAATGGTTTTTATTACAGCTGGAATGGGGGGTGGTACTGGAACTGGTGCTGCACCAATAATTTCAAAATTAGCAATGGAGATGGATATTTTGACTGTTGGAATTGTAACAATGCCGTTTGTTTTTGAAGGAAAAATAAGACAAAATCAAGCAAATAAAGGTTTAGAGAAACTTAAAAATAACTGCGATTCAATTATAGTTGTTAACAATAACAAATTAAGAGATATATATGGTAATTTAGGTGTAAAGGAAGGTTTTTCTAAGGCAGATGAAGTGCTTGCAACTGCGGCTAAAGGAATTGCAGAAGTTATTACTCATCATTACACTCAAAATATTGATTTAAAAGACGCTAAAGCTGTTTTATCTAAAAGTGGAAGTGCTATAATGGGTTCTGCTGGTTCCTCAGGTGATAAAAGAGCTATCAAAGCCGTAACTAATGCTTTAGATTCACCATTACTCAATGATAATAGAATTCAAGGAGCACAAAACGTATTGCTATTAATTCTTTCTGGTTCTAGTGAAGTAACTATTGACGAAATAGGTATTATAAACGATTATATTCAAGAGAGAGCTGGCAATAATGTAAATATTATTATGGGAATTGGTGAGGATTCAAATCTTATTGATGAAATATCTGTAACTGTGATTGCAACTGGTTTTGATATTAGTTTACAAGATGAAATTATACATGTTGATCCTAAAAAGAAAATTCATTATTTGGATGAAGAAAGTGAAGTAGTTGAAAAATTTGAAGATAAAAAGTCAGATCCTCCTCTCCAATACGATTATGCATCCGATTCAATTGATTTTAAAAACATTGATTTTGATTCCGACAGTTTAGAAGATATTAATAGTAAAACAGAAATTGTTGAAATTGAAGATATTAGAGATATTGATGTTGAATTTGAAACTGTAACCTTTAACAAATCAGAAATTATTGATGAAAGAATCGAATTAGATTTTAGAGATATCTATGTTAATGATGCTGAAATAGTAAAATCTGAAGATAAAAATTTAAATTCTGATAAAGTCATTCATGTTTTAGAGGAAGATATTAATGATATTGAAGTTATTGATCCAGTTCAGATTATTCCATACACATTGGTTGGTGATTCAGAGTCTGTAAAAGTCACAGATGAAATAAATACAAACTCTGAAAATAAAAAATCTGTTGAAGATTTTAACCCGTTTGATAATCCGATTGCAAAAGCATTAGCTAAAAGAACCGAAGAAAGAAAAATAAAACTAAAAGAATTTAATTATAAATTTGCAAAGTCAAGAAGGGTTGAGGATATGGAAAAAGAACCTGCTTACAAAAGAGCTGGTATTGATTTAGAAAATGATTTAAGTACTGAAATTTCGATGACAAAAGTTGAAGAAGATGATAATGGAAATATAGAATTAAAATCAAAAAACTCCTTTTTACACGATAATGTTGACTAAGTCATGAGCTTACTAGAAAAAATAGATAATAGTATAAAATCAGCAATGAAATCAAAAGATTCTCTTTCTTTAGAATCTCTAAGAGCAGTTAAATCAGCTATTTTGTTATTTAAAACTCAATCTGGATCTTCAAATGATTTATCCTCAGATGATGAGATTAAAATTTTACAAAAATTAGTTAAACAGAGAAAGGAAAGTGCAGATATTTATAAAAATCAAAATAGGCTAGAATTGAGAGAAGTAGAGTTAAATCAAGCTTCAATTATTGAATCTTTTTTACCTAAACAAATGAGTCACGATGAGGTAAGTCTAGTAGTTGATCAGATTATTAATAAATTGGGTGCAACAACTATGAAGGACATGGGTAAGGTAATGGGATTAGCTTCTAAAGAACTTTCAGGAAAATCTGACGGAAAAACAATTTCAGAAATTGTCAGAAAAAAATTGTCTTGAATTGGCCAAGTAGTTCAACTGGATAGAACATCAGATTTCGGCTCTGACGGTTGAGGGTTCGAATCCTTCCTTGGTCACTATTTTAATAAACTAAACAACTTATTAGAATTGATTATTGTTGCAAATTCTGTACTAAGATTAGCTAAAGAGCTTTCATAAATTATATTACAATCTATCATTTTTCCATCCATACCCATTGTGTCATAACATGCAGTTGAGTCAGAAATTAGATAAGTTTCAAATCCTAAGTTACCTGACATTCTTACGGTTGATGAAATACAATGATTTGTGGTCATACCAACAAATACTAGTGTATTAATATTCATATTATATAATATATTTTCTAGTTTAGTTCCTATAAATGCACTATTAACTTTTTTGGTTAAAACAACTTCATCGTCTAAGGGCTTTACATAATTATTAAATTCAAATCCTGGCTTAGATTTATGGAGTTTTGAATCTGGACTAGTAGAGCTGTGCCTAACATGAACTATAGGTAATTTTAGTTCTCTCCATTTGCTTAATATATTTCCACATATAAATTCTGCATCATGATTATTTCTATTTATTCCTGGATAGTCTTTTTCTAAAAACGCTTTTTGAACATCCACTAAAATTAATGCTGGATTTTTTCTAATTAAGTTTTTGTTTTCCATTATTAAGAATTATTCTATTACACATCATAAAAAACCTTGAGCTCAAAAAAAATGATGAAGCTGCGAGTCCAAATAAAAAGCCAATCCATACACCCATTGCCTTGAGTTCTGTATACAAACCTAAATATACCATAACTGGCAATCCAAAAATTATATAAGAGAAAAAACATATTATTGAAGGTATTTTTACATCTTGAATTCCCCTTAAACACCCTTGAGCAACAACTTGTATTCCGTCAAAAACTTGAAATATTGCAACAACAATTAATAGTTTTGAAGCAATTTTAACTGTTTCAATTACATCTGCTGAGTTGTCATTACTTAAATATAACCATGGGAAAAATTCAGATCCTAAAATGAAAATAATGGCAAATGCTATTTCAATTATTACTATTAATATAAAAAATGATATCGCTACTCTTTTAAGATTTAAATAGTCTTCAAATCCTTTTTGATTTCCAACTCTTATAGTTGCAGCAACACTAAGACCTAAAGCCACCATAAATGTCATTGTAGATAAATTAAGAGCTATTTGATTTGCTGCTTGGTAGTTCGTTCCAATTAATCCACACACCCACACCCCGGCAATAAAAAAACCAACTTCAAACATCATTTGAAGTGCTGATGGATAACCTAAGTTTAAAATTTTTTTTGATATTGATTTGGAAAAATTTAAACTGAAAATAGACTTGATAAAATGCTTTGTTTTTTTATTGTTTTTTATAATTAATACTATAATAATTACCATACTTATTCTAGAAATCAAAGTCCCTATACCTGCACCAACCAATTCAAGTCTTGGAAATCCAAGTTTTCCATAGATTAAAATATAATTGATAATTACATTTATAATATTGGCAATAATAGTCGAAATCATTGAAATTTTAGTAAGAGATAATCCATCTGAGAATTGCTTAAATGATTGAAAAATTACAAGAGGAACTAATGAAATCGCAACCCAAGTGACATATGGAAAAGCAAGATTTACAACATCTTCAGGTTGACCCATATGAAATATTATAGGTTTTAATATCAGAACGGAAATGGATAAAATTATGCCTAGAATTGTACAAATGATTATGCCATTTAATAGAACATCTTTTGTTTTTTTATAATCCTTCTTAGCATCACTTTCAGAAATCAGGGGTGTAATTGCCGTAGAAAAACCAATGCCGAAAGACATTGCTAAAAAAACAAAACTATTTCCTAAAGAAATTGCAGCAAGCTCAGAGGTTCCTAATTTACCAACCATAGCATTATCTACAAATTGAACTAATGTATGTCCTATCAGCCCAATCATAACTGGATATGAAAGTTTTAAATTATATGAAAACTCCTTAAAATATGAAGATAGATTTATATTCACATTTTATCTGACATGAAAATAGCATTCATTAATAATCTATTTGTTCCATACCAAAATGCTCTAAAATTAGTATTGTCAGTAAATAAAAAGATTTTACCAGATGAAAACCTTTTTATCTTAAATGGTACACTTTGTTTGAGTATTTCTAAATTGTCGTTCGAGATATATCCGCTTAAAAGAGGATTTTTAGTGTATTTAATTGGATTATTATAACTATTTTTTTCAGGTTTCATAAATATGGTATTGTTTCTAAATGTTGGTAAAACATCATTTTGAAATCCAAAACTAATTGGATGACTTTTATCAATTTTTGTTTCGAAAATTGCACCTCCAACAACTTGAGCTCCACTAAACTTAGATCTATCTTCAAATGAAACATCTTTTGCGCTAATATCATTTTTAATAAAATCAACATTTATGAACTTATTTCTTTCAAGCCAATTAATAGAACTTCTATATGCAATCAGGTTTCCTCCTGACTTTAAAAAATCTTGAATTTTTGTTGTGCTTAAATCAGTGCCGGAGTAACTAGGTAATATTACATGGGTATATTGAGATAAATTAACTCTATTTAAATTTTTAATATCAATTTTAGTGATAGGAATCTCATATCTTGTGTCAAAAAGATGCCAAATTTCTCCAGCATCGTAAGCTCTTACACCTGATCCAACAATCAAACCAATCTTAGGTTTTTTAATAGTTGTGAAGGAACCTGACCCAAACCCAATATTATCCTCATAGCCATTTTTTAAGGCATAAATGTCAATTCCAGTTTTATTTGAAACGTTATTTAATAAATCATAAATATTTTTTGAACTAATTGATTGACCAACAACTGGAATTAATAAACTTCCATAATCAAAATAATCACTATTTATTTTAAAACTTTTACTACTTGACTTTATTCTTATTCCTTTTTCTTGTAGTGAATTAATTAACTTGGGTATATTATAATCATGAGGTTTAATTAAGTATCCATAATCTGAAAAATTGCTTACTTTCCCTTTTGGCTCATCAAACGATTTTACTACTTCTAATTCTTTTTTTAGAAACTCATGATTTACATTGAATGCTAGCGGAAAAGTCCATGCTGAAACATCATAAAATAAACTATCTTGAAAATTTGTACTTGTTTCAAACATTGCTCTAATTAATCTTGATTTTTTTTGTTTTAAAGGAACATAATATTTATAATTTTTACTATTGGTTTCAAAAACATCAATTTTATGAGATTTAAGAACTTTTGCTAATTGGTAGCTGCTAGTTTTATCATAATTATTTCCAAAACCAATCCCACTTGTTTTTGAGTTATTTACTTCATCCAAAGCTTCAATATAGAATTCATTCATATAGCTTAAAAGTTGAGTCCTTAACGAACTAGCGGCATTTAAAGTTGATATAATTGTTGTTAATTGATTTTTAATAGTGAATGGAAAAGTTAAAATACCATTTTGACTTTGCTGCAGATGACCTCTTGAGCTTGCTTGTTCAAAAAGAATTCCAATACTACCGTTGATATCAGGATATGTAGATCCTTTACCAAAATAAAAATCATCGTAATTTTCTTTACTGTAATATAAACTACCTATTTTATCAAGATGTTCAGAATGATATTTGGCTATCTTTTCAGTTAGTTCTTGATTAAAATTTGGAATTAAAGGATTAACTCTTGATGGAACTCCCGGCTGAAAGAAAAAAGTAGAATTTGTTCCCATCTCATGATGATCAGTTACTATGTTTGGTAACCAATCTGTAAATGTTTTAATTCTAGCTTTTGATTCAGGTAATTGTACAGGCAACCAATCTCTATTTAAATCAAACCAGTAATGATTAGTTCTCCCCCCGGGCCAAACCTCACTGAATTCTCTATCATTATTATCTGGATTTGGTATTAAATTTTTATTTGAGTTAACCCAATTAGCAAACCTTTGTAGTCCATCTGGGTTTAAACATGGATCATACAGAATAACTGTATTATTTAAAATTTCTAGAGTTTCAGATTCATTGGATGCAGCTAAATAATAAATGCCTAATAAAGCCGCATTTGATGCGCTAGCTTCATTTCCGTGAACAGAAAATCCTTGATAAACTACAGCAGGCATATTCTTAAATTCATTAATTTTTATTCCATTGGTTATTTTGACATGATTTTCTTTGATTTTTTCTAAATTTTTTAAGTTATCTGGTGATGAAACTTTTAAAATTAGTAATGGTCTGTTTTCATATGTTTTTCCAGTTTCTTCAATTATGATTCTATCTGATGAATTTGCAATAGTATACATATACTTTACCAATTTATCATGTGTTACATGCCATTCTCCAACCTCATGGCCAATTACTTCACTTGGTTTTGGAATTGTTTGATCAAATTTTTCGGAGTTATCGAAATAATAACTTAAATGAGTCTGAGAATTAAGACTTATTGAAAATAATAAGACGACTATTTGTATTGTTTTTTTCATTTTACAAAAATATTTTTTGTGATTGATAAATTAGTTTTTGGAGCTATGACGTAGTTCAAAATTTCAAAGGGAAGTTCAACATTTTCTAAAACTTTTAAGGTTTTTAAATATACCTCAATTTTTGATTTTGGTTTAATTTCAAAAAAATTAAATTCACTATGAAAATTAAATTCACCTGTATACCTGAGCTTTAATGGAGCAACAGAATGATTTATAAACTCTAGTTTTAATATCTGTTTACTATTATAACGGTCAAAATCATATCCATAACTCTTAATTGAAAAATTTTCATTTGCAACTATCTTTAAATTTTCTTCTTTACCAATTATCAAATCATGAAACCATACAAAAGTTTTTTGATTAAAAAGAGCATCTCTTGTGGACTTAATAGTCTTGTTTTCTGATATAATAAATGTTATTGGTCGGTGAAAACTTTCTCTCTCGTTATTAAAATCCCAATCAATTAAAACATGAACATCACTTGTCCCCATAATTGCTAGATTATTATCCAGAGCTATTTGAAGTGCTTCCTCAGAAAAGGTAGACATATTTACTACCTCAATTCCATGAAGATAATTTTTATTGATTATTTTTTTATGAATAGGATCCAATCTTGCTATTCCATCCCTTCTTTGAGATTCCCAATGAGGATGATTCCAAAACACAAAAGCTCCTTGATCATTAGCTTCTTTAATAGCCTTTTCAAAATCTAATGGTTCCTTTTCATTATCAAAAAAT
>Ga0208130_1000237_pt1 | contig 29930 bp, 34 predicted proteins | sample ETNtaG_31_FD_185771 | JGI IMG/M metagenome (GOLD analysis project Ga0208130, IMG submission 185771) | Marine microbial and viral communities from oxygen minimum zone, Eastern Pacific Ocean - ETNP201310SV78 (SPAdes) (version 2) | ecosystem: Environmental > Aquatic > Marine > Oceanic ... | reverse complement strand
GTTAGAACGTCATTATTAAATCGAATAAAATCTATATTTGAATCCGATAAATAATTTGATTCTGTAAGATCTGTTATTTCATGTTTATTTAATTGATGACTGTTGAGATTTAATCCTAAATATAAGTTGTCTTTATATTGAGTAGATAATGTAAATGAATATTTTTTATGGTCTCCTGATTTATCTAGATAAAAATCGTGATTAACTTGGTCATAACTTGCTGTAGAAAAATAAGAATTATTATTTGACTCATTTAATACTGGATCAATAATGTATGCATTAAATCCCAAGAATGCTTGTTGAGCACTATAGCCATAATTAGTTCCTAAAAAGTCATACAAATCATCAATTGTTTCGTTATCTCGTGTCATTATGTCATCAAGAAAAATTCCTTGTGCGTTATTTAAAAAAAACTGGTCAAGACCTATATTTCTTGAAGAGACTGTGTTTATATTATTTTTAAAGTCTTGAATCTTTTGAATATTAAAACCAAAATTTATTTTTTTAAATGGACCATCATCAGAGTTATTTAAAGAAAAAACTAATCCAAACTGATTTAAATCTGAGTAAGATCCCTTGACAGGGGAATTGCTGGTATCACCGTTTGAAATTGAATTATTAAAGTTAACCTCGAAACTAACACCTACCTCAGGAAATAGAAATACTGCTGCACCTGCAGGATTATCACTTATTGAGCTAAGATCTCCTCCAAGAGATCCAAATGCTCCTCCCATCGAGGTATATCTTGCTGAACCAAATATATTGGAAGTGCTTAACTCAAATGCCTCTTGACTGGTTTGAGCTGTTAAATATAAAGATGATAGCAAAACTGAAATTATTGAAAATAATTTTCTTTTCATAAACGAATATTATAAGAATTAAGAAATATTAATTTTTTCTACCTCCCCTTCCAGATCTTGATCCAGATGAAGACCTACTTCCAACAGACGACCTGGTTCCACTAAAGCTTCTATTATTCGAAGATCTGTTAATTGTTCTAGAGCCACCTCTTGTTTTATTGATTTTTATATTCCTTCTTCCATTTGATCTCATTGTATTTTCCCCAGACACTCTACCTGCACCTCTAGTATTAAAATTTGTAGTAGAAATTCCTCTTATCGAATTATTTGAATTTCGACCTACAGATCCTCTGTTATATGCTACTTTTCTCCCATAACGCCCTCTATTTGGATCTATATAATTGTAAGGATCATAAGCATTCCAGCCATATAATGAGTATCCATAACCCCAAGCATTGTTAAAGTACATACCCTGATAACCATAATCCCAATAAGGATTAAAGTATGGCCAAAAAAATCTATTATTTGAGAAACTATTATATGGTGACCAAAAGTCATTAAAGGCCCAATTGTTCCAATAATTAAAACTATTAAAACCTCCATATCCAAATCCAAATCTAATGTTAGGTGAATTATCAATTACATAAACTGTTTTATCTTCATTTAATGAATTCGAATCATTATCCATTTGAATTGAAGTGTCATTGGAAAAGTTTTTAAAATAATTCTCATAATATGAAGCTGATTGATCAATGGAGTTATTTGATTCTAATTTATTTGCATTAAGATTGAGTTTATTTTCACTATTATAAATTCCATCTGTAGAATAATATGATACTCCCTCGAATGAACCACACCCATTAAAAACAAGAAAAATTGAAGATATTACTAGCGAAAATATATTTATTTTTAAATTGTTTTTATTCATAGCTGATTTTTTTAGATGACCGTTAAAAATAGTAGTTTTGTTTACTAAATATCAATTAATAATATATAGGCAAATTTTGTGCCAAATAAAAAAAGATGGGAGAAAAACTTACACCTAGAAGTCAAGATTATTCCAAATGGTATAATGAATTAGTAGTTAAGGCAAATCTTGCTGAGTCGTCATCAGTTAGAGGTTGTATGGTTATAAAGCCATACGGTTATGCAATTTGGGAAAAGATGCAGGCAGAATTAGATAAAATGTTTAAGGCTACTGGTCATGAGAATGCATATTTTCCCCTTTTTGTTCCCAAAAGTTTATTTGAAGCTGAGGAAAAAAATGCGGAAGGTTTTGCCAAAGAATGTGCGATTGTTACTCATTATCGATTAAAAAATGATGAAGATAATCCAGGAAAATTAAAAGTTGATCCAGAAGCTAAGTTGGAAGAAGAACTTGTCGTTAGACCAACTTCAGAAGCGATTATATGGAGAACATATAAAAACTGGATACAGTCTTATCGTGATCTACCAATTCTAGTTAACCAATGGGCTAATGTAGTTAGATGGGAAATGAGAACACGCTTATTTTTACGTACTGCAGAGTTTTTGTGGCAAGAAGGCCATACTGCACATGCAACAAAAGATGAAGCTATTATGGAGGCAAAACAGATGAATGATGTGTATGCAGATTTTGCAGAAAAATTTATGGCCATGCCGGTAATAAAGGGTTTAAAGTCAGAATCTGAGAGATTTGCTGGTGCTTTAGAAACATATTGTATTGAAGCTTTAATGCAAGATGGAAAGGCTCTTCAAGCAGGAACAAGTCATTTTTTAGGTCAAAACTTTGCAAAAGCTTTTGATGTTAAGTTTGCAAATAAAGAAGGTAAACTTGATTATGTTTGGGCTACCTCTTGGGGAGTTTCAACAAGGTTAATGGGTGCTCTTGTAATGACTCATAGTGATGATAATGGCCTTGTTCTTCCTCCAAATCTTGCACCGATTCAAGTTGTGATTGTGCCTATTTATAAAGGAGAAGAAGAATTAAATAATATTTCAATTGTCGCAAATAAAATTAAGAATGAACTAGAATCTAATGGTACTTCTGTAAAATATGACAATAGAAATAATTTTAAACCAGGTTATAAATTTAATGAGTACGAATTAAAGGGAGTTCCTTTAAGAATTGCAATTGGCCCCAAGGATATAGAAAATAATTCTGTTGAAATTGCTAGAAGAGATACTCTAACTAAATCTAAAATTGGAATGAATGAAGTTGTAAAAGAAGTTGAAAATATTTTATTAGATATTCAAGAATCACTTTATTCAAGAGCTCTAGTTTACAGAAACGATAATATAACATTAGTTAATTCATTTAACGAATTTAAAAGTGTTTTAGAAAACAAAGGAGGATTTATTTCTGCTCATTGGGATGGATCAGTTGAAACAGAAAATTTGATTAAGAAAAAAACAAAGGCAACTATTAGATGTATCCCCAATAAAAATAGATTAGAAAAGGGTTTTTGTGTCTATTCTGGGAAGCCCTCTAATCAGAGAGTTTTATTTGCAAAAGCCTACTAATTTTTTTTTTTTAAACTTATATGTTTAATATTTATTTGAAATTTTAAATAGAATTGTTGTTCAATTCTATTTTTCCGTTAAATTTGCAAACTGATTTACGGCCCGTTCGTCTATCGGTTAGGACGTTAGGTTTTCATCCTAGAAAGAGGGGTTCGACTCCCCTACGGGCTACAACTAATAAAAATAAAATTTATGGCAAATCATAAATCCGCTTTAAAAAGAATTAGATCAAATAATAAAAAACGTCTACGTAATCGTTTTCAACATAAAACTACTCGTAATGCAATAAGAGATTTTAAAGCTCTTACAAAAAAGAAAGAGGCTCAAAAAGAATTTCCAGTTGTCATATCAATGATCGATAAGTTATCTAAAAATAATATAATTCATGCAAATAAAGCTGCTAATTTAAAGTCTAAGCTTTCAAAGTTTGTTGCTTCATTGTAGAAACTAATTATTTTTAAATATTAAAAATAAGTTATGAATTCATTGAAATTAAAAATTCTTCATTATTCTCTGTTCTTTTAAACCTATCAATAATAAACTCCATAGCTTCAACCGGGTTCATATCTGCTAAATATTTTCGCATAATCCACATACGTTGAATGGTTGTTTCATCTAACAATAAGTCATCCCGTCTTGTACTCGATGATACAAGGTCGATTGCTGGAAATAATCTTCTATTAGAAATTCTTCTGTCAAGTTGTAGCTCCATATTACCCGTTCCTTTAAACTCCTCAAAAATAACTTCATCCATTTTAGACCCAGTATCAGTAAGAGCAGTAGCAATAATTGAAAGAGAACCACCATTTTCTATTTTTCTTGCTGCACCGAAAAATCTTTTAGGTTTGTGAAGTGCGTTTGCGTCTACTCCACCACTAAGAATTTTTCCGGAGGCAGGTTGCACTGTATTGTATGCTCTAGCCAGTCTTGTAATTGAGTCAAGTAGAATAACGACATCATGACCACACTCTACTAATCTTTTTGCTTTCTCTAAAACAATATTTGCAACTTTTACATGCCTGTCGGCAGGTTCATCAAAAGTAGAAGCAACAACTTCTCCATCAACATTCCTTTGCATATCTGTAACTTCCTCTGGTCTTTCATCAATTAGAAGAATTATTTGATATACCTCAGGATGATTAGCAGCAATTGCATTTGCTATGTCTTTTAATAGCATAGTCTTTCCTGTTTTTGGTTGAGAAACGATCATTCCTCTTTGTCCTTTTCCTATTGGAGAAAAAAGATCCATAATCCTTGTTGAAACTGTATTTTGCTTTTCTGCTAACTTAAATTTTTCTTGAGGGAAAAGAGGTGTTAAATGTTCAAAAGAAACCCTATCTCTTACAACTTTGGGATCAAGTCCATTGATAGTATCAACTTTTATTAATGGAAAATATTTTTCCCCATCCTTGGGAGGGCGAACTGAACCTATAACAGTATCTCCAGTTTTTAACCCAAACAATCTCACTTGAGATTGAGAAATGTATACATCATCTGGAGAGGAAAGGTAATGATAGTCGGAAGATCTTAAAAAACCATAACCCTCTTGCATTTTTTCTAATACTCCTTCAGTCTTAATTATACCCTCAAATTCAAAATCAGGCTCTCGGTAACGATTCCTATTATCTCTATTATGATTTGAATCTCTCTTATGATTATGATTTTTATTTTGAAAGTGTTGTTTTGGTTTTTGACTTTCATTTTTTTGGTTATTATCATTAGATGAAATATTTTGAGGTTTTTTCACCTCATTTATGTTTTCTTTAGCAGATCTGTTATTTTGTTTTGTAAATGCCTTGGATTTTATGTTTGAGATTGAAGAAGATTTGTCAGTACTATTTTCTTTTTTTATTGATTGAGGTTTAATTATAGTCTTGTTTTTTTCTAAAGTTTTATTTTTTTTCAGTTCCCCAGGAGGATTAGCAGACTGGTGATCAATAATTTGATAAATAAGTTCCTGCTTTTTTAAAGTTGATATTTTTTTTAAACCAATTGATTTGGCAATTTCCTGAAGATCAGAGATTTTTTTACTTTTTAAAGTGCTAATTTCAAACATAATTTTATTAATATTTTCAAACTTAATTATTGGGATATGACGATCAAAGACTTGAAGTATATGTGTTTTTGATCCTTAGTCGTTACAATATTACAAATATTTATTTTAATGTACTCATTTAATAACGTAATTTTACATTAAATATTTATGTATGATCCAAAGAGTTCAAAATCTTTATTTGCTTACAATCTTAATATTAAATGTTATTTATAAGGTATTATCAAAACAACTTTTGGAAAATTATACAATTTTTATTCGGATAAGTTCTCTGGATAAATATATGATCGTGACTTGCATACTATCATTTATATCACTGGTTTATTATAAGAGAAGGAAAACTCAATTATTGTTTAACAATATTAATTTATACTTTCAAATATTAAGTTTATTATTTTTAATATTCAATCAGTATAAATTCAGCCTAGCGCATGTGTTAGTGATGATTACTTTTGTACTGATTTTGTTTGCAAATCATGGAATTAGAAGGGATGAAGATTTAATAAACTCTATAGATCGTTTACGTTAATAGTTGATCTATTTCCTAATTCAATAACAAAAACATTTTTAATTTTATTTCCATCAATTTCAAATTTTATCATTGTTCTTTTTTTGTGAAAGCCAATTTTACCAGCTGCTCCTGGGTTGAGATGTAAAAGGCTAAATCTTTTATCATAAATTATCTTTAGAATATGAGAATGTCCAGAAATAAATATTTTTGGTTTGTATTTTGTTATTAAATTTTGAACCCTAAGTGAATACTTTCCTGGATAGCCACCAATGTGAGTTATCAAGACAGATGTATCCTCGCATTCAAAATATGTATTTTCTGAAAATAATGATCTAATTAAAATATTATCAATATTACCATAAACACCCCTAACTAATCCATACTTTTGTAACTTATTTATTACATTAATATCTCCAATATCTCCAGCATGCCATATTTCATCAGCAGAATTGGCATAATTAATAATTTTTTCATCAATTAAACCGTGAGTATCAGAAAGTAAAAGTATCTTTTTCATAATAAAAACAAATATAATTTGTGATTTCGGATTATGAATCTATAAATTAAAATAGAATGAAATATCTTTACAAAAAAAAATCTTTTGCGTTATTTTATAGAATTATCTTATGATGGGACTAGTTTTCACGGCTGGCAAAGACAAAATAATGCAATTACTATTCAGCAGACTTTAGAGGAAGCCATGACAATAGTTTTAAAAGAAAGTATTTCAGTCCTTGGAGCTGGAAGAACAGATACAGGTGTTCATGCAAAAAAAATGATTGCTCATTTTGATATTAAAGATTTAAATTTAGAAGAATTTGATTTTATATTCAAGATAAATAAGCTATTGCCAAAGTCGATTGTTGTAAATAATTTAATTAGGGTAAATAACAACGCACATGCAAGGTTTGATGCGATTTCAAGAACATATTATTATTATATTAGTCAAGTAAAAGACCCTTTTAAATTTCCTTTCCATTATTATTTTAAAGAAAAATTAGACTGGAACTTAATGAATCAAGCCTCAAAAGTTATAATAGATCATAGTGATTTTGAATGTTTTTCAAAATCTAATACTGATGTTAAAACATTTAAGTGTAAAATTGATTCGGCACTTTGGGAAACATATGATAATGGAGCTGTATTTAAAATTACTTCAAATAGATTCCTTAGAAACATGGTGAGGGCTATAGTGGGAACTTTAATTGAAATTGGTCTTCGCAAAAAGTGTTTAAAAGATTTAAAAGAAATACTCGAAAGTAAGAAGAGAAGTAATGCTGGATATTCAGTTCCTGCTAATGGTTTATTTTTAACTGAAATTAAATATCCTCAATCAATATATTTAACTGATGACATCATCGAAAGGTAAAATTTTTGATTTTAAACTATTTAGTAAACTAATGGTTTATGTTAAGCCTTATAAAATTAGCTATTATCTGGTTATGCTATTTGCCATTTTTTTATCAATATTCTCTATTTTGTCTCCGTATTTACTTAAAATTACTGTTGATGATCATATAACTAAAAATGATTATCAAGGAATGCTTTTTTTTTTAGGTTTAATGTTGATTTCTTTAATACTTGAGGTTTGTTTTCAATTTCTTTTTGTTTTCTATGCAAATTTTTTGGGTCAGAGGGTTATAAAAGATTTAAGAGTTTCATTATTTGATAAAATAATTCATTTTAAAATGTCCTATTATGACAACTCTGCAATTGGAAGACTCGTAACCAGAGTTGTAAATGATATAGAAACAATTGCAAGTATTTTTTCTCAAGGCCTGTTTATGATAATTGCTGATCTTCTTAAAATGTTATTTGTAATAATTATTATGTTGGCTATTAGTTGGAAACTTTCTTTTATTGTTTTCTCGATTTTACCTTTAATATTATACGCAACACGATTATTTCAAAAATCCATGAAAATTGCTTTTGAAGATGTAAGAAAAGAAGTTGCAAACTTGAATTCTTTTGTACAGGAAAGGCTTTCAGGAATGAAAATAGTTCAGATTTTTCACAGGGAAAATGATGAGTATAAAACTTTTATCAATATAAATAACAAGCATAAAAATGCTTGGTTAAAAACGGTATGGTTTAATTCAATATTTTTTCCTGTTGCTGAGCTTTCTTCGTCAATAACTATTGGTCTTTTGGTTTGGTATGGTGGTTTAAATACAATTAGTGGAGATGGGGTAACTTTGGGTATAATATTTCTTTTTATACAGATGTCCCAAATATTATTTAGACCGCTAAGACAAATAGCGGATAAATTTAACTCACTACAAATGGGTATGGTTTCAACCTCAAGAATTTTTAAAATATTAGAATCAAATAGTTCAATTATCAATAATGGAAATTTAAGACCACAAAAACTTGAAGGCTTAATAAGTTTTAATAACATAAGATTCTCTTATATTAAAAATAAGGAAGTTTTAAAAGGAATAAATTTAAATGTTAATCCTGGAGAGACAATTGCTATCGTTGGGCCAACAGGAGCAGGAAAATCCTCAATTATTAATTTATTGTCACGCTTTTATGAGTTTCAGAGTGGTTCAATAATGATTGATGGTATTTCAATTAAAGAAATAGAATTAGATTATTTGAGAAACCAAATTTGTACTGTAAGTCAAGATGTTTTTTTATTTGCAGCATCAATTTTTGATAACATAACATTATTTGACCCATCCTTTAAAATAGAAGATGTTATTTTTGCAGCCAAGAATATTGGTGTTCACGAATTCATTAAAAAGCTTCCTGGAGGTTATAACTATAATGTTAAGGAAAGAGGATTGATGTTATCATCTGGTCAAAGACAATTAATAGCATTTTTGAGAGCATACTTGGCTAATCCAACTATTCTAATTTTGGATGAAGCTACTTCTTCTATTGATTCAAATTCGGAAGAGTTAATTCAAAAAGCAACTTCAAAAATAACTGAAGGAAAAACGTCAATTATAATTGCCCATCGATTAGAAACTATTAGAAGGGCTGATAGAATTATAGTAATGGATAACGGGCAAATTGTTGAACAAGGCTCACATGAAGATTTGATGAAAGTAAAATCCGGTAAATATTCACAGCTGTATAATATTCAGTTTGTTTCAAAAAAAAACTTTAGCTAATTAAAAAGTCAAATCTTCAATTATCATTTTGTTTAACTCTCCTTGAGAATCAAATTTTATATAATCACCATCCTTGAAATAAGAAATATCACCTGTTTGTTCAGAGATAACAATTGCTATTGCATCAGTTTTTTCTGTTATTCCTACACCTGCTTTATGTCTTAGGCCAAATCTTCTCGCCAATAATTTGTTCTCAGAAACTGGCAATACAACTCTGGTAGCTGTTATATAATTATTTTTTATAATAATTGCCCCATCATGTAATGGACTGTTTTTGAAAAATATTGTTTCTAAAATTTGAGAAGATAAAAGTATTTTTGAGTTATCTCCAGTATTTTTAACAAAATCTAGATTATTATTTCTTTCTAGGATAATTATAGCGCCAGTCTTTTCTTTAGACATTTTTGTGCAGGAGTCCAGAATCATTTTAACATCAGTATCATTTTGAGCTTTAGGTTGATTAAAAAATTTGAAATATTTTAAAACATTTTTTTTTGAAGTGAAATTAGAGGATCCAATAAGCAGAAGAAACTTTCTAATTTCTTGCTGAAAAACTACAATTAATGCAAAAAAACCAACACTTATAAAATTACCTAAAATATTACTTAAAACGTCCATATTTAGTAAATCAGTTATTTTCCATATCATATAAATAATAACTATTCCCAAAAATATATTTATCGCTACAGTCCCTTTTACAAGTCGATACAAAGAAAAAAGCAATAAAGCTACCAGAGCAATATCAAAAAGATCAATCAAGCTTATATTTAAAAAATCGAGATTTTCCAATAAATTAATTTTTGTAAATGTATAAAACTAACTTAGGGCCTGCAATAAATCTATACATTCTTTGGCATTTTTAACATCATGAACTCTAAGTATTTTAGATCCATTTTGCAATGCAAATGCATGTAAAAAAGTAGTTCCATTTAATGATTTTTCAGGAGAGGTATTTAAATATTTCCAAATCATTGATTTTCTAGAAATACCAGTTAAAACAGCACAGTTAAGAGATTGGAATAGGTCAAGATTTTTTAATAACTTAAAATTATCTTGAATGGTTTTACCAAATCCAAAACCAACATCAATAATAACGTCATTAATTCCACTTTCTTTTGCCATATTTAATTTTTTCAATAATTCAGAGTGAACTTCAGTCGTTACATCTGTGTACCTAGGGTTGTTTTGCATTATTTTTGACTTTCCTTTTCTATGAGTCAATACATAAGGGGAATCAAACTTTCCAACAATATTATACATCTTTTTACTAAAGTCTCCACCTGATACATCATTTATAATTGTTGCACCCATTTTTAATGTTTCCTCGGCTATTTCATGTCTAAAAGTATCAATCGAAAACATACATTTCGGAAAAAATTTTAATAAGCTTTCAAAAACAGGAAGAAGTCTTTTTCTTTCTGTCTCTAATGATAATTGACTTGCACCAGGTTTTGTACTTACGGCCCCAACATCAATAAATGTTGAGCCTTCAGCAATAAGTTTTTCACATTGCTTTATTGACTTTTCAATTGAATTGTATTTACCTCCGTCATAAAATGAATCAGGAGTCGTGTTTAAAATACCCATAATTTTTGGTATTTTAAGGTCGACTAGATTTCCTCTGCAATTTAAGATCATAATATATTTTGTTTTGGATAACTTTTTAAAAAGATTCTTTTTTACATTAAAAATTTTTCGAAATTTACCATAAAATTTTCATGACGACCACAAAAGATCAATACATTGAAATAATTACACAATGTAAGGTATTATTTAAAAATAAAATGAAAGATTATGGGTGCGCTTGGCGTATTTTGAGATTAGCGTCTTTAACAGATCAAATTTATATTAAGGCTCAAAGAATAAGAGGTATCCAGAAAAATAAAGACCAAAAAATTCCTGAGGGACAAAAAGATGAATTTGTAGGAATAATTAATTATTCTATTATGTCCTTAATTCAGATAGAGATTGGTGTTTCTGAACATCCTGACCTTTCAGAACAACAAGCTATTGATTTTTATGATAAGCACTCAAAAATCACATATGATCTTATGCTGGCAAAAAACCACGATTATGGTGAAGCATGGAGAGAAATGAGAGTTTCTTCATTAACTGATTTAATTTTACAGAAACTACTACGGATTAAACAAATTGAACAAAATAAAGGTAAAACACTCGTTTCTGAAGGGGTTGATGCAAACTACCAAGACATCATAAATTATTCAGTATTTGCCTTAATTCATTTAAATAATAATTAATTATGAGACAAAAAATTATAGCTGGAAATTGGAAAATGAATAATACAAATTTCGACAGTTTATTACTTATTGATGAACTTATGAATTATTCCTTTCCTCCTGATTTAAGAATAGTTGTGTCTCCTCCATATACACAGTTAAGTCTTATAAATGAAAAATTAAAAAACTTGAAAATTGAAGTTTCTTCTCAAAATATGCATTATGAGTCAAATGGTGCATTTACAGGAGAAATATCAGCCTTAATGTTAAAAAGTATAGATGTTTACCTAACTATTCTTGGACATTCTGAGAGAAGAACATATTTTAACGAAACCGATCAAATATTACTTAAAAAGATAAGGAAAGCTTTGGAGGAAGATATTGAAATTATTTTTTGTATTGGTGAGGAGCTGTCAGACAGAAAATCAGGAAATCATTTTAATTTTGTTAAAAACCAACTTGAAAACACTGTTTTTTTACAGAAATATGACTCTTGGAATAAAATTATAATTGCTTATGAGCCTATTTGGGCAATAGGAACAGGAGAAACTGCTTCTCCAGATCAAGTTCAAGAAATGCATTCATTTATTCGCGGATTAATTTCAGAAAAGTATGACCATACATTAGCTAATTCTGTATCGATAATTTATGGAGGTAGTGTAAAGCCATCAAATGCTGAAAATATTTTTTGTCAACCAGATGTTGATGGAGGTTTAATTGGTGGAGCCTCTTTAAATTCAAAAGATTTTACCTCTATAGTTAATGCCTTGTAATGCCTCTCTCATATCGTGTTTTTTCGTTTAAAGTATTTCCAGTAAAGTCAGGTTCTGAAATTTTGATTGCTGAATTATCACAGATTGGATTTGATAGTTTTGAAGAAAAACACGATGGTTTAGATGCTTATGTAGTTGAAGCTAATTTTCAGACTCAGCTTTTTAATAATTTACGAATATTATCAAGTTCAGACTTTAAAATTAGTTATTCATCGAAAATATTGGAAAATAAAAATTGGAACGAAATATGGGAAAGTAATTTTGAGCCAATAATAATTAATAAAAATTGTTGTGTCAGAGCAGATTTCCATCCTCCAATAGATTTAAAATATGAAATAATTATTACTCCAAAAATGAGTTTTGGAACTGGTCATCACGAGACTACATCAATGGTAATGAGCTATATTTTAAAATTAGATTTAAATAAATTAAAAGTTCTTGATGTAGGTTGTGGAACTGGAGTTTTAAGTATTTTATCTGAAAAAAAAGGGGCAAATTTAATCGATGCCATTGATATTGAAAAATGGTGTTGTGAAAATACATTAGAAAATTTGAAATTAAACAAGTGTAAATTTATTAATGTTTATCATGGTAATATTGATTTTGTTAATCAAAGGAAATACGATATTATTTTGGCTAATATTAATAAAAACGTTATAATGAGAGAAATTTCAATTTACACCAATGCCTTGCGCACTGGAGGTCAATTAATTATGAGTGGATTTTACGATAATGATTTTAATGATATCAATGATAAAGCAAAATCTTTAAAATTGAATTTTATTTCAAAAAAGATAAAAAATTTATGGACGACCATACATTATTTAAAAAGTTAATATTTGCATCTCAGCCTAAAATTAATCCTGAAAATGATATTCAGGAGATTACAAAGATTGAGAGACAATACGAACTTTTACTATATAATGATGATATAAACACTTTTGATCATGTTATTAAGACCCTTATAGCTGTGTGTGATCACACTATCATGCAAGCTCAACAATGTGCATATATAGTTCATTTTTCTGGTAAGTGTGTCGTTAAAACAGGCTCAATTTCTGATTTAGAGCCGAGATGCATAAAACTAATTGATGCAGGATTAACAGCTGAGATAGTTTAATCATTGTTTTGAACTAAAAATGTTTAATTTTGTTTTAATATATTATTGTTGTGAGATATTTAACCCTTATTTATTTTATTATCTGTATGACTACAATCCAAGTTAAAAGTCAAGAAAAAAATAATCAGACCATATATCAGTTTTCTGTAGAAGATCTTTATGGAGAAATCTTTGATTTTTCTAAATTAAAAGGAAAAAAAATTATGATAGTTAACACTGCTTCAAAATGCGGATTAACTCCACAGTACAAAGCACTTCAATCACTATATGAAAAGTTTAGCGAAACTAATTTTGTTATTGTAGGATTTCCTGCTAATAATTTTTTGTGGCAAGAACCAGGGACTAATGAAGAAATTGCTGAATTTTGTGCTCAAAACTATGGTGTTACGTTTCCTATGATGGGTAAAATTTCTGTTGTTGGATCAAATCAACACCCAATTTACTCCTTTCTAACGAAAAAAAAATTAAATGGGTCTATTGATTCAATGGTAACATGGAATTTTCAAAAATTTCTAATTGATGAAAATGGATACGTAGTTAAATCTATTTCTCCCAGAAGACAACCAGATGATGAAGAGGTTATTAATTGGATAAATGGATCTTAGATATGAGTAAACATAAAATTGAAACAATATGTTTACACAAAGGAGTAGTTGAAGATCCTATTCATAAGGGAGCAGTTTCTCCTTTATATATGTCTACTGCTTACCAATTCAATGATGTAAAAGATAAAAGATATCCTAGATACATTAACACTCCTAATCAAGAAGGATTATGTAAAAAAATAGCTGCAATAGAAAGAGGGGAGTATGCTTTGGTTTTTGGATCAGGAATGGCTGCTGTTACTTCCTCTTTACTTTCGCATTTAAGTTCTGGAGATCATGTCATTTTTTATAATGATATCTATGGAGGAACAAGAAATCTTATAAAAAATGAGTTTTCGAAATATAATATAGGCTATAGTTTTGCTTCAGGATCTTCATTGGATGATTTTAAAAAATGTGTTCAAGAAAATACAAGAGGAATTTATATTGAAAGTCCAAGTAATCCTTTACTTAAAATTGTTGATATGAAGGCAATCTCTGATTTTGCGATTTCCAATAATTTTTGGACTATGATTGATAATACTTTTGCCAGTCCAGTAAATCAAAACCCAATTGATTTTGGTATAGATATAGTTATTCATAGTGCGACCAAGTATTTAGGAGGTCATAGTGATATTTCTGCCGGAGCTGTGATAGCATCAAAAAAACATATTGATAAGATTTATGAGTTGGCAAAAAACCTAGGAGGAACTCTAAGTGAATTTTCAGCTTGGCTTCTAGAAAGAAGTATAAAAACATTACCTATCAGAGTTCGTGAGCAAAATAAAAATGCAATGGAGTTAGCATGTTTTTTAGAAAAACATACGCATATTTCAAAGGTATACTATCCAGGTCTAACATCACACAAAGATCATCTAATTGCAAAAAAACAAATGAAAGGTTTTGGTGGTATGTTATCATTTGAGCTAAATTCTAAAATTGACGTTAGTTTGTTTTTAAAGAACTTAAAGCTTGTTAAGCCTGTAATGAGTCTTGCTGGAGTCGAAAGTACTGTTAACTATCCAAAACTAACATCTCATTTTTCTCTGACACAGAAAGAGCGAGATGATCAAGGGATATCAGATCAATTAATTAGATTTTCCGCAGGAATTGAATCTATTGAAGATCTAAAAATTGACATTGATAATGCACTTAACTCATATTCAAATGAAAGTTGATATTCTAGCATTTGGAGCGCATCCTGATGATGTTGAATTAGGTTGTGGAGGCACGATATCTAAATGTGTCTCTGAAGGTAAATTAGTAGGAATTATAGATTTGACTCAAGGTGAAATGGGAACTAACGGATCTATTGAAATACGAAATGAAGAGGCTGAAAAAGCTGCGTCAATCCTTGGTGTTGAGTTTAGAAAGAACCTAAAGTTTAAAGATGTTTATTTTAAAAATGACGAAACACATCAAAATAAAATAATTCAATTAATACGATTTCACCAGCCTAATATTGTTCTTTGTAATGCTATTAGTGATAGACATATTGATCATAAAAAAGGATCTGATCTAGTTTCTGATTCTTGTTTTTTAAGCGGCTTATCTAAACTTGAAACATTAGATAATTTAGGTGAGATACAATCTGCTTGGCGACCTAAAGTTGTATATCACTATATCCAATGGAAAGAAATTAAGCCAGATTTTGTTGTTGATATTTCAGACCACATAAATCAAAAGATTTCAGCAGTTAAATCATTCTCAAGTCAATTTTATACTCCTGATGGCTCAAGAAAATCTACCCCCATAAGCTCATTAAATTTTATTGAAAGTGTAAAGTATAGGGCTTTAAACCTTGGAAGATTAATTGGAGTTGATGCTGGAGAAGCATTCACTGCTGAAAGATACCCCTCAGTTAAAAGTATTACAGACTTGATCTAAAAATATTTTTTAAGTCGTTTGTCTTCAAATTAAAATAGTTTAAATTTGCACCTCAAATGGTGGTTGTAGCTCAGTTGGTTAGAGCGCCTGATTGTGGTTCAGGAGGTCGCCGGTTCGAACCCGGTCTTCCACCCAAACTTAACCTTCGAGAAATCGAAGGTTTTTTTATCTTGAATAAATTAATAAGAATTAAGATTCTATTATGGATTTATATATTTGTGGATCTGTAGCTCCCTCAGTTCCAAATAAAAGGATAATACTTTCATGATTTAAACCTATACTTTTCATGACATCTTTATTATTTTTTAAATCAATTAGACTTGCTAATCCTGCAACAGAAGATTCTCCTGCTTGTATTTGTGGAGTGTTTTTATTTAATAACTTCATTGTTTTTTTAATTGATGTGTCATCGATAGTTATAAAATGATCTACTGACTCATTTAATATTTTCCAACCTAATAGGGAAGGTTCTCCACATGATAAACCTGCCATTATAGTTTCTTCAGTTATATTATATGATGACATTTTATTATTTTTGGCGCTAATTAATAAACAAGGAGCTAGTTCGGACTCAACTATTATATTTTTTATATTAGTGTAATTTTTTTGCCAAAAATAACTACAAATTGATGCAGGAAAAGACCCAACCCCTCCTTGAAGAAACATATGAGTGGGTATTAAATTATTTATTAGTTGTTTTTCTATTTCTTGAGCCATAACAGTATATCCTGCCATTATATATTTTGGATATTTTGTATATCCTTCATATGAAGTGTCAGAAATTACATGCCAATTATTTTTAGAAGCCTCTTCCTTACATGCTCTTAATGATTTGTCGTAGTTCCCGGATATCCGAATTACATTTGCTCCAAGACTTTCCATTGCTTCCTGACGCCCTAAACTAACTTCTGAATGAATAAATACCTGACATTTACAACCAAATAATTTAGCACCATAAGCAACAGCTCTCCCATGATTGCCATCAGTAGCAGTGGTTACAGTATATTTAGATATAATATTAGAATAATCTCCTTTTTTGATTTGGTCAATCTTAACATATTTGCCAATTTCTTTTTTTAATGTATTATAAATAAAATTTAGAACCCCATAAGTTCCCCCAAGGACTTTGAAGCTTCCAAGTCCAAATCTAGAACTTTCATCTTTATAGTAAATTTTTTTAACACCTAGTTCAGTTGCAATTTTATCAAGCGATAGCAGGGGAGTGGGTGAATAATTATTCCATGTTTGAATTTCACTATATGCTAAATAACATTCCTTTAAACTAAGTACCGACCTTAATTTTTCAGGATACTTACTTTTATTTTTATTTGGATTTTTAAAATGTTGAGCCACCATTTATTAGTGATTTTTAGTTACCAATATTAATAGAGCCTATACCATTTGTTGCTTCCCAAAAATTGTATAATGAAATTTCATCAGCTCCTTTAAATGAAAACCAATCAGCAGCACTAGTGATTAAATCCCATTGATTATTAGTAAGTGTTTTATCTGTTAAAACAATTAGTAGTAAGTCAAATTCTTTTTGTGAGTCTATGAAGTTTGGTGATCTTACTCCCAATAAACTTTCTAATTCTGCAGAGCCATAATCAACTCTATTTGCTGTAAATGTATATTTACTATTTTCTATTTCAAGCGAAGTAATGTCATTAAATAAAGTAAATTGATTTACGGAGCTTAATGGTATCATCCCCATCAAATACAACTCTAACTCACTATAAGGTACACTATTTCCTCCATTAGCAAATGCTCCAAATGAATCAACAGAATATTTGTTATTACCAAGATCCTCTAAGGTACTTTGTTTAAACCCCCCAAGCTGACCAGGGGTACTCCCTCCAGTAAAACCCCAATGTCCGTAATATGAAAATGAATTTAGATTAGTACCTGTTTGATCAACATTTTCTGTAGGTAAGGCATAATTAGCCCAATTATGCAACAACTCATGTAATGCTGGGCCATTTTGAAGATAATTAAGACTAGATAATTGGATTACTGATTTAAGTTTTCCAGAAGATCCATAATTAGATGAGTAATCATAAGTTCCCCCACCAATTCCAGTTGTATTATTAGAAACCCCAATATTTTTTCCATAATAATTTATTCCCTCTGGTATTTCATCTTCATTTAATATAAGCATAATAAAATCATATTGATCATTAAATTGCTTGTAAATATCTTTAATGATTGACTCTCTATAGGAAGCTTCAGAAAATTGATCATTATTTTTCCAGGAATTATATTCATTCGAAGACATTAATAAAGAAGAAACTTTATTTCCAGAATGAGTTGTAATTAAATGATCTGAATTTTGACTTGAATTGTTATTAGAATTGTCTACTGATTCAATTAAGACATCTAATTCGGTTTGAGGATCATCATTATCATTACTATTACAAGATGAAAGTGTGATTAAAGAAATTATGATTAATAATATCTTAGATAATTTCATATTTCTTAAATTAGACTAGATTCTTAAAAATATTTTCTTTTTATATAGTAAATATAAAAACATCCATTGGACCATTAACAAGCAAATAACGCAAACAACAGAGTTGTAGGGCTCTCCTACTATGTCAAATAGCCATTTGAATATTGAATTTGTTGTAAACTTCCAATTAATAAAAACTATTGACATGTATATTAATATTGAATTCATTCCAATAACCTTAAAGAAAAAAGCCCATTTATGATAACCTAAAACATCAATCAAATAATAAAAAATTGCCATAAGTATCATACTTAGACCTCCACATTGTAGGACAAATGAACTAGTCCATAAATTTTTGTTTATTGGAAAAAATAAATTCCATATTTGAGCCACAACTATAAATAGTAAACCTGTTATTATTAGCTTGACGGTACTCCTCTTTTTATTTGACTTCATTATAAGATTACCTGTATAAATTCCAATTAATGCTGTTGAAATTGCAGGAATAGTTGAAAATAGGCCCTCAGGATCATGTATGCCCAAAAATAGTTTTCCAGGCATTACAAGCCTATCTAGGTATGAGATTATATTTCCTTCAATTGATAAATCCCCTGGGAAAAAACCTGGGGCTGAAAAACATAAAATAATTCCCCAATATCCTAACATCAAACTAAAAAACCAAAGTATCTGATTTTTTTTATTGGCAAATAAATAAATTACATTAGCAAACATATAGGCCAAACCAATTCTTCCCAAAACACTTCCAAACCTTATATCTTCAATCGATTTTATTTCGAGTCCATTATTATATATTATCCCAAGTAATATTAATATAATACCTCTTTTTATTACTCTTTTTAATAGTTTGATTTTCGTTTCTCCCTTTGATAATTGACTTCCGATCGAGTATGGAATTGCAACTCCTGATAAGAAAAGAAATAAAGGAAAGATTAAATCATAAAAAACAAAGCCATGCCATTCTGGATGAATAAACTGGTTTGATAATCCATGCCAAAATACATTAGTTTTAATCTCAGCCATTTTATGAAATATTTCTTCAGCTCCAATAATCCAAAACATATCAAACCCTCTAAGTGCATCTAAAGAATACAAACGATTGTTTGACTTAAGTTCATCCATTCTAATAAATTAAAAATATTTTATAAAAAACACATTTAATGTAATTTAATAAATAAATTATATATTTACTTACCAATTAAGTCAAATGAGAAGAAGTATTTTGAATATTGATTTTCCTTCAGGGGTTAAACACCTCTATATCAATGGTAAAAGATTTACTAAAAAAGATTTCTTAAAGGCAAAAGATCTTGAGAAAAGAAGAGGAAAAAAAGGTAGATTCATTTCATTAAACAAATAATTTTAATATTTAAAATTTTTATAAGCCCTTACAATTAAGGGCTTTTTGATTTAAACAATATGAATAAAATAAATGCTCCTAGTCAATATCATAAAAATATATTATGTATTCTTATATGTTTGCTCTTTTTTTCATGTACATCTAATAGTAAAAGGAAAAAAACCTTAGACCTTAATTTTGGTCAGCCTAATTATGAATATATTATTAAAAATGATAAATTCATTAATGATAACAAAAACTTATTACCTGGGAGTTTCATTTCGTTGAGTAAGGGCAATACTTATTATGAAATCGCTAATTCAAATAGTAATTACCCTGCAATTATACTAATTCATGGCTTTTCTGTCCCTTCTTACATATGGGAGCCAACTTTCCAAGAGGCAAAAAAATTAGGCTATAAAGTTATGCGATTTGATTTGTATGGAAGAGGTTATTCTCAAAATCCTGATGTTAATTACACTGATGAGCTTTTTGCTAATCAAAGTTGGGAGCTTCTAGACTCATTGGATATTAATAATGTGGTATTGATTGGTCTTTCAAATGGGGGAAGGGTGATTTCAAAGATGGCTTCAATTTTTCCAAATAGAATTGATAAGCTTATTTATGTGTCATCTAATGGGTTTGATGAAGTAAAAGAATTAGATGATAAGTCAGTTAATAAAGAAGAAGTTACGAGATTTATTAAAAATTACAAATCTCTTTCAGAAAGTCAAAAAAATGATTTTAAAGATCCAAATCAGTTTGGGGATTGGGTTCTAAAGTATAGTAAGCTTCAAAAGTTTAAGGGTTTTGCAAGAGCTTTGATATCAACTCAAAAAAACCATGTATCATTAGATAATTTACACAAAGAGATAGCGGAAACTAATATAGAAATATTTACTCTGTGGGGAAAGTATGATAAAGTGGTTGTTTTTGATGAAATTCGAGAAAAAATAAACAAAGTTTTTCCAAATAGAAAAGATTTCTTTTTTAAAAATGCTGGTCACTTACCTCAAATGGAATCAAGAAATGAATTTAACAATGTATTATTTAACAATATTCTTAAATTCACTAAAGAACAAAAAAAGTGAAAATAGAATAATCCAGTTATTATAAAATTATTTTTTTAATCTTATTCTATTTTTTTGATTTGCCAATTTCCATGTGGTATAAAAAATTAATTTGCTTCTTTTTGTTAAAATGGAATAATTTATTTTGTCTGGAGTATCAGTTGGTTTATGATAGTCATCATGAGTTCCATTAAAATAAAAAATTATTGGAATATTTTTTTTTGCAAAATTATAATGGTCGCTTCTATAATAAAATCGATTTGGATCATCATCGTCATTATATTTATAATCAATTTTTAGATTAGTATAAATTGAATTTATTTCTTCAGATAGATCATGTAAATCTTGACTTAATTTGTCAGAGCCTATTAAGTAAATATAATTAGGATCTTTATCTTCTCTTTTTGGATCAAGTCTTCCAATCATATCTACATTAAGATTTGCAACTGTACTTTCTAATGGATATATAGGATTTTCAGTATAGTATTTTGAACCAAGTAATCCTTTTTCTTCTCCAGTAACATGAAGAAAAATAATTGATCTCCTAGGCCCATTCCCGTCCATTACAGACTTTTGAAATGCCTCAGCAATTTCTAGGAGTGCGACTGTTCCAGAACCATCATCATCAGCACCATTATAAATTTCTCCATTTTTTTCACCTACATGATCTAAGTGAGCTGAAATAATTATGTATTCATTTGGCTTCTCACTCCCTGGAATTATTGCTATTACATTTTCAGTTTCAACTTTTTTCTTGTTTATATTTAATACCATTTTTTGAAAAAAATTATCTGTATTTTTTGCGGGAGAAATCCCTTGTCTTATATAATAGTCTCTTAAAAAATCTACAGCTATTTTTTGACCTTTTTCTCCTGTATCTCGACCTGAAAAATAATCAGAAGCATATGTATATAATAAACTTTTAAGCTCTTCAGAACTGATACTTTCAGCATATAGCTCAGGGTTATTTTGGGCATTTATTATCATAATCGATAGTAAAAACAGGATGATTTGCATTTTTTTTAACATATTGCTAATCTATAAATTTTCTTTGATTTTTAAATTTATTGAATTCCATAAATTTATTCTCATTTGAAGAGCCTGTTTTGCACTATATATTGATTCATTCCATTTTATTTTATCATTTCCACAAAGTTCACTAATCATATTAAGTGCCATTGGACCATGTTCATCTCCATCTAATTCAATGTGTCTTTTAAAATAATAAATCAAATTATCTAATGTATGGGGGTGTTCATTCTTAAATTGCTCTAAAAGTTTTAGGAATAGATCCGGGAGTAAATCTTCTCTTCCAAATGTAAATATAGATGCAATAGCATGTGTTTTATTTTCTTTAATTGTGGAAAAAGAAAAGTTAACAAATTGTTTTACTTGGTCAGGAATATTTAATTTTTGAATTGCATCACTAATAGTAACACCCTTGTTTATTTCAGTAATTAATTTTTCTATAGATTGTGTGTTAGCATTTATAGCTTTCATTGAGTTTAAATACATTTCAAAATGACTCATCGGAATATTATCCTTATCAACATCAGTTTCTTCTCCCCAAACTATTTCATTAATTAATCTTCCCGCTAAAGGATATTTTTTTGGTGTCCATGGTATTGAAGTACTTGTTAAATCAATTTGAAGTTTTTTGACTAACGACATAAAATCCCATACAGCAAAAACATGTTGCTCCATAAAAATTTTTATATCCTCAATAGTTTTGATATTTTCATACAATTTGTGATTTATTAATTGTTTTTTGTATGGGGCTAATTCTTTTTCAATTTTATCTAACATAGATTTATTAATTTTTCAATTTGCAAATATAGTTAACAGCAGAAAAAAATCTAAAAAAATAAAAATACTTCTTAATTATAATTTTGTAAATTTGCATGCAATTATATTTATTTTAATTGCTGATGAATTCCAAAAAAATTTTAGAAAAGGGTTTAACTTATGATGATGTTCTTTTGATCCCATCATATTCAAATGTTCTTCCAAGAGAAGTTTCAATTGTTTCAAGTTTTACCAAAAACATAAAGCTTAATGTACCTATATCTTCAGCAGCTATGGATACTGTAACTGAGAGTAGGATGGCTATAGCTATTGCTCGAGAGGGTGGTATAGGAGTTCTTCACAAGAATATGTCTATAGATCAACAAGCCGAAAAAGTTAGAAAAGTTAAACGGTCAGAGTCTGGAATGATTTTGGATCCTGTCAAATTATCAATGGAATCTTTAGTTTCAGATGCTAAATCTTCAATGGAACAATATAGTATTGGTGGTATTCCGATTGTAGATGAAGGTGGAATTTTGAAGGGAATCGTAACAAATCGAGACTTACGTTTTGAAAGAAATAATTCTAGACCTATTACAAAGGTTATGACAACTAAAAACCTAATTACTGTAAAAGAGGGAACTTCTTTGAAAGATGCAGAAGAAATCCTTCAAAAACATAAGATTGAGAAATTACCAGTTGTAGATTCAGAAAATAAGTTAGTAGGTCTGATAACTTTTAGAGATATTACTAAACATAGCTCTAAGCCTATTGCTAATAAAGATAATTATGGAAGACTAAGGGTTGCTGCTGCAGTTGGAGTAAGTGGTGATGTAATGGACAGAATTGATGCATTAGTAAATGCTCAGGTTGATGCAATTGTTATTGACACTGCACATGGCCATTCCATTGGGGTTTCAAATATTATAAAAAAAATAAAAAAGAAGTACTCAGATATTGAACTTGTTGTTGGTAATATTGCTACAGTTGAAGCTGCATTATTTTTGGCTGATTTAGGAGTAGACGCTGTTAAAGTTGGTATTGGACCAGGATCAATTTGTACAACTAGAATTATTGCTGGTGTTGGTTATCCTCAATTTACAGCAGTAATGAATGTAGCTAATGCTTTAAAAAATTCAGGTATTCCAGTTATAGCAGATGGTGGAATTAGATATACAGGGGATATTCCAAAAGCTCTTGCTGCAGGAGCTGATTGTGTTATGCTTGGATCTCTTCTTGCAGGAACAAAAGAATCTCCGGGTGAGACAATAATTTATGAAGGAAGAAAATTTAAATCATATAGAGGTATGGGTTCCTTGGAGGCAATGGAAAAAGGTTCAAAAGACAGATATTTTCAAGATGTTGAATCTGATATTAAAAAGTTAGTTCCCGAGGGAATTGTTGGAAGGGTTCCATACAAAGGAGAATTATATGAAAGTATTCATCAATTTGTTGGAGGATTAAGAGCTGGAATGGGTTATTGCGGGGCAAAGGATATTGAAACACTTCAAAAAAATAGTCAATTTGTTAATATTACATCATCTGGTATTCGTGAAAGTCATCCACATAATATAAACATAACCAAAGAAGCACCAAATTACAGTAGATAGTTGTTTAGGCAATAATTTTAAATGTTTGAATACTATTATTTAAATGAATTTGAATAATATACATATTACCAGTCTTTAGACTAACATTTAAGCTTTTATTTGAAATTAAGTCAATTTTACCCGATGAAAAAACTTTATTTCCAATAATTGAATAAATATTTATTAAGCCTGTTCCATTGAACCCGTCTAAATGTAATATACCATTTTTGTAAAAAACCTGCTGAGATGATATTGAGGTGGATGTTAGATTATTAAAACAAGTTTTATTAATCGCAAATACCGGATTACTAAAAGAATAAAGTATAATAAAAATTAATAATTTTGTTCTCACCCTAAAATTATTTATTGCAATTTACAATTTTTTTCTAACGTTACTAATAATATAAAAATCTTTAAATCAGTATATTACAAAATTAAAGTTGTAATCATGCTATTAAAATATTGAAATCACACAATTTTTTTTAAATTTTACGTTAACGATTTTAATATACTTATTTAAGAATGAAAATTACTTACACCATAATATTATTAAATTTATTTTTGATAATCTCTTGTGAAGATCTAAGCAATTCGAGTAAAAATCATTTAATAGCCAGGGTTGACAATAACTACCTTTATCTTTCAGACTTAGATAAATTAAACTTAAAGTTTACATCTATATCAGACAGCATAATACAAACTCAAAATTATATAAATACTTGGGCAAAAAAATATATATTATATGACAGGTCCCTTCTAAATATAGAAGAAGATGATAAAAATAAACTTAATGATTTGATTAAACAGTACAAATTAGATCTTTACAATAACTCATATAAATCATCTTTGATAAAAGCTAAAATAGACACTTTAATTACTAAAAAGCAAATATCAGATTATTACCAATCTAATAGTTTTATTTTCAAATTAAAAGAGCCGCTTTACAAGTATCGATATATAGAATTTCCAAAAAACAACATTGACAGAAATGAAATAACTAAGCGTTTTATAAGATATAGCCATGAAGATAAGCATTTCCTTGATTCATTGACATTCCAATTTTCTAATTCATTTTTAAATGATAGTATATGGTTTTCAAAAAAAGCTGTTCTTAAAAATGTTGAGTTTTTAAATTCAAAAAATCTTTTATCAATAAAAAAATCAGAAATATTTGAAGTTGAAGAAACAATCCAAGTATATTTGTTTAAAATTGAAAATTATTTACCAAAAAATGAGGTTGCTCCATTATCTTTTGTTGAAAATACAATCAGAAATATTGTATTTAATCAGCGAAAGCTAAAATTTTTAAAAAACTTTGATCAAGAATTAATAAATGATGCCATCCAAAATAAAAAGTTTGAAATATATAATTAAAATTCTGTTTATAAATTTTATTTTTTTTTCTGATTTTATTGTTTATTCTCAGACAAATGATTCGAAAATTAAAGTTGATGGAGTAGCATCAGTTATTGGAGATTTTGTTATACTAGATTCTGACATAGATAGGATGTTTATTGAGATGGAATCACAAGGTTTAGCAACAAATGACGTCTCAAGGTGTGATTTAATATCAAAATTAATGGAAGATAAGCTATACGCTCATCATGCAATTCAAGATAGTTTAGAAGTCAGTGATCAAGAAATATATGATTATGTTGGTCAGAGTATAGATTATTTTACAGAGCAATTAGGTAGTATAGAAAAGGTTCTTGAGTTTTATAATAAGTCTGATGAGGCTAGTTTTAGAGATGAATTATTTGAAATAAACAAAATCCAAAAGCTTTCCGCTACTATGCAGTCAGAGATAGTTGATAATATATCAATAACACCCGAAGAAGTTCGGTTTTTTTTTGAATCAATACCCAAATATGATCTACCCGTTTTCGGAACTGAATTAGAAATTTCTCAAATTGTAATGACACCTAAAGTCTCTTTGAAAGAAGAGAAAAGGATTGTTGAAAAGCTAAAATCTTTCAAAATAGATATTTTAGAAGGAGGTTCTAGCTTTGCTTCCAAAGCTATTTTATATTCCCAAGATCCAGGTTCTAGATCAAATGGAGGTAAGTATACACTTCAAAGAAAAAAACCTAGAATGGTTAAAGAGTTTAGAGATGTTGCTTTTAGATTACCTGAGGGTGAGATCTCTGAGCCATTTCAAAGTGATTTTGGATGGCATATTCTCAAAGTAGATAAAATCCGGGGTCAAGAAGTAGATATAAGACATATTTTACTAACTCCTAAAATTGATGACAAAGATCTTGATGATACAAAAAAAATTTTGGATACTCTTCGTAAAAGAATTATCGATGGTGAAATAAGTTTTAAAAATGCTGCTCTATATTTTTCCTCTGAAAAAGAAACAAAGAATAATGGAGGTGTATTAATTAATCCCATAACTACAGACACTCGTTTTGAATTAACAAAAATCGACCCTGTGTTGTATAATCAAATTAGATATTTAAAAGATAACGAAATTTCAGTCCCTTTAATTGAAGATGATAAATCTGGGAAAAAAAAATATAAAATTTTAAAAGTTAGTAATAGATTTGATGAACATACTGCTGATTTTTCTTTGGATTACATTAAGATTAAAGAGTTAGCTTTAAAAAAGAAAAAATTGAATGCAGTTCAAAAATGGATGAAAGATAAAATAAAATCGACCTATATAAGTATAAACGAGGAATACAGATCATGTAATTCTAATTTCAATAGGCAAAAAAAGTAATTTCTATTTGAAATATTTAAATGGAACCCAAAGCATTCCAAAACACTCACCTCCATTTTTATTAATGTTTTTATGATGTATCTTATGAGCTCTTCTTACTCCTCTTGCATATTTATTATTGATTTTTCTAAAAAGCTTGAATCTTTGATGAATAAAAATATCATGTACTATGAAATATGAAAGACCATAAGCAAAAATTCCAATTCCAATTGGAAGGCCTTCCCGAAAAGAGTGTTCTCCCCAAGCATAAATACTTAAAAAACTTACAACAGCATAAAAAATAAAAAACAAATCATTTCTTTCAAACCAAGAATTGTGATCTTTAATATGATGGTCTTTGTGAAGTTTCCATAAAAACCCATGCATTACATATTTATGACTAAACCATGCCATAAATTCCATGAAGAAATATGTTACAAAAAAAATTAAAATAAAATATAAGGTTGACATATTTTAGATAAGATTAAACTGATATTTTAGATAAGAATTTAGTAAAACACCCATTTTTTGATAATTTGCGACCCTTATTCTTGATTTCTTTATTTTTAATGACGGAGTTTTTTTTAATTTATAAAGGAGTTTTCCATAATATTTGTATGCTGTATAAACACCAAGTCTAGCTTCAGCAGGAAGTTGAAAAATACCTTCATGTGCAAGTTTAAAATCTTTCTCAATTTCAATTATTATATGATGTTTAGATTCTTCATCAAACTCATCAACATTTATTTCTGGGAAATAAGTTCGATTAAGTTTTTCATAATCATCATTTAAATCCCTTAGAAAGTTTACTTTTTGAAAAGCTGAGCCTAAAGACATTGCAGAGCTTTTAAGTTTATGATATTTCTCAAAATTACCTTTTACAAATACTTTTAAACACATTAAACCAACAACATCAGCAGATCCATAAATATATTCTTTATAATCATCATTAGACGTGTAAACTTTTTTTTCTAAATCCCATCTCATGCTTTTAAGAAACGATTTGATTAATCTACTATCAATATTATACTTATTTACTGTTATTTGAAAAGAATTTAAAATTGGGTTTAGACTTATTTTATTTTTAATTGAATGGTATAAATCTTTTTCAAATCTATTTAATAAATCTTCTTTTGGAAAATCATGAAATGTATCAACAATTTCATCTGCAAAGCGGACGAATCCATAAATATTGTAAATATCTTGTCTAATCGAACTATGTAATAATCTTGTTGCCATTGAAAATGATGTACTGTACAGGTTTGTTACATTTCGGCTGCAGTTCTCAGAAACGACATCAAAAATTTTTTTCATTATTAAAAAGATAACAAATTGATTTATTTACTCAAATTTACAAAAAAATGAAACTATAAAATAAATAGATATTTGTGCGCACGAGAAGACTCGAACTTCCACGAGATTTGATTCTCACTAGGCCCTCAACCTAGCGCGTCTACCAATTCCGCCACGTGCGCAGTGTGACTTGACTGGGGCTCGAACCCAGGACCCTCTCCTTAAAAGGGAGATGCTCTACCAGCTGAGCTATCAAGTCTAAAAAAGTGACTTGACTGGGGCTCGAACCCAGGACCCTCTCCTTAAAAGGGAGATGCTCTACCAGCTGAGCTATCAAGTCAATTTTTAGGGAGCAAATATAGTATCTATAAATTGATTATTCAATATAATTTTGTTTTAAATTTGAGTAAATAAATTAATGGATTTTGAAAAAAAAAATAGTTTTAATTGGCTATATGGGCTCAGGTAAAACGTTTATAGGTAAGCGATTAGCAATGAGTCTTAATATTCCCTTTATAGATTTAGATGCTGAAATTGTAAAATTTGAAAAAAAATCGATTAATAAAATTTTTATGGATAAAGGAGAGTTGTATTTTAGAAAAATTGAAAAAAAATGTTTAAAAAATATTTTAAGTTCCCCTTTAATTAGTGTCATTTCTCTTGGGGGAGGGACACCATGTTACTTCAACACAATAAATGATTTAAATGATAACAAAATTAATGAAACAGTTTTTTTGAGGGCCAGCATAGAAACTTTGACTTCTAGGCTTTACAACGAAATTAATAAAAGGCCTAAAATCAAATATTTGAATACAAAAAATAATTTGAATGATTTTATAAGAAAACATCTATTTGAAAGAAATCACTACTATAATAAATCAAAACATATTATAGATGTTGATAATAAATCAATAATTGAAATTACTGAAGAGATTATATTAAAATTAACTTAAGTATACTCCTTCTTCAATTTTTGAATTAAGAACAACCTTAATATGTTCTTTAACAGATGTTGATAATGAAATGCCTTTGAAATCTGCTTTTATTGGAAATTTTTTGTGATTTCGATTGACTAGAACAACAGTTTGAATCTTATCTATTGAGATACTTAAAAATGCATTTACTGCATATAATAATGTTGAGCCACTATTTAGAACATCGTCTATAATTACTATTGTGCTGTTTTTTAATTTTTGAATATTAATTGAAATATCAATTTTATTTCTTGGATTCTTCTTATCAATTTTTAATTCAACTTGATGAACCTTAAGATCACTTATTTTTTTTAAATAATTTCCAATTCTTTTACTTAAAACTGTTCCATTGGATGATATACCAACAAGATAAATTTCTTTGAGGTTAATATTTGATTCATAGATTTGGAATGCAATTCTTCGATTAGCATCATCTATCTTTTTTGTATTAAAAATTTTATTCTCTTTCATTTAAGACAAATTATAAATTTATTTATCATCATCCTCATTAAATTCATCAATTTTTCTTCTGTCTTTTTTTGTTGGTCGACCCAAACCTTTTATTCTATTAATATTTGCGCCTAGTTTTTGAATATTTTTATGATTAAATGCACTTTTTTTTGTTAAGTCCTTTCGATAAATATCTATAATTTTTGCACTAATCCTTGATAGAGGTATATCGAGTACTTTAAATTCAAAATTAATTTGATTTTTTCTTACTTGAATAATGTCTAAAGGCAAAATATCTTTTGAAGGCTTTATTATATGATTATTTAAACGTACATGTCCTTTTTTACAAGCAATTGAGGCTAAAGATCTAGATTTATAGTATCTTAAACACCAAAGTAATTGGTCTACACGCATTTTAAAACTTAGTTAAAATTTATACAAAAATAAAGTAAAATTGTATCTTGCGCTGCAATTTAATTACATGAAAGTTATTTATTTAAAAAAATTTTTTTTAATCTACTTGTTGCTTCTAATTGGTTGTAAGAAGAATGAAAATATTTCTGAAGAAGTGGTTATTAGAGATGCATCTGTTCAGTCTTTGGACGATGACATTGAATTAAAATTATATTTAGAAAGCCACTATTATAATTATGAGGATTTTGAATCATCTCCT
>Ga0208130_1000235_pt1 | contig 29945 bp, 30 predicted proteins | sample ETNtaG_31_FD_185771 | JGI IMG/M metagenome (GOLD analysis project Ga0208130, IMG submission 185771) | Marine microbial and viral communities from oxygen minimum zone, Eastern Pacific Ocean - ETNP201310SV78 (SPAdes) (version 2) | ecosystem: Environmental > Aquatic > Marine > Oceanic ... | reverse complement strand
TCAGTTACCAGTGACCTGGGCGCGATGGGTGGCGGCGGTGCCTCTATCGGATTTGGAGGCGTCTCGATACTTATCGCTGCGGGCGTCGCTCTCGAAACAATGAAACAAGTTGATAGCCAGTTGCTCCAGCGCAACTATGAAGGCTTTCTTAAGTAGCCGAGGAAGAAACAATGACTCGACTCGTGATCCTAGGAAAACAAGGAGCTGGCAAAGGCACCCAATGTGCATTTTTAGTGGACCACTTTGGGATACCTCATATCTCAACCGGTGACATGCTTCGCGCTGCGGTCGCTGAAGGTACTGAACTAGGTCTGCAAGCAAAAGCGATCATGGATGCCGGCGATCTAGTCTCAGATGAGCTGATTTTGGGAATCGTCAAGGAACGGCTAAGCCAACCAGACGCGCAAAATGGGTTTCTCCTAGATGGGTTCCCTCGAACCGACGCTCAAGCACAAGGATTAGTGGAGATGCTCGCTCCTCAGGGCATAGATGCTGCTATCGATATCGAAGTACCCGATGATGTGGTGACACAAAGAATGCTTGCCCGTGGTCGCGACGATGACACGCCCGAAGCAATAGAACGTCGGCTTCATCTTTACCAAGAAGAAACAGCGCCCCTACTGAGTTTCTTCTCCTCTCGGGGGGTCCTGGCGTCTGTTGATGGTCTAGGAACCGAAGAAGAGGTTAAGAGCCGCATCATTAACGCGATCGAAAGTCGAGATTGAGTATGTCTTTGAGATTGGCGCCTGAGGCCACTCCCGGTATGCTCTTTCTTCGGCTTGTTGGTCGATCCGACGAAGCCAGTTCCCGAATCGGTCGCATCTTTGGCGGTTTATGTGCCTTGCGACCCCAGCACCAGGTATTCAAATGAAGGTCCGCCCCAGCGTAAAAAAGATCTGTGACAAGTGCCGAGTCATTCGGCGTCATGGTCGTATACGCGTAATTTGTTCTAACCCGCGTCACAAGCAGCGACAGGGATAGGAGTTTCTGACTATGGCCCGTATCGCAGGTGTTGATATTCCAAGAGAAAAACGAGTTGAAGTTGCCCTTACGTATATATATGGAGTTGGGCGGACTCGATCAGCAGATATATGTGAGGCATTGAACATTGGCCGAGCTACTCGGGTTCGTGATCTCACTGATGAAGAAGTCGTTAAGGTGCGAAACTTCATAGATGAGAACTACACCGTTGAAGGCGACCTCCGTCGAGATGTAGCTCAAGATATAAAACGAAAAATCGAAATTGGCTGTTTCCAGGGCATTCGTCATCGCCGGGGTCTACCAGTGAGAGGGCAAAGAACCCACACTAACGCGCGTACCCGAAAGGGTCCTCGTAAGACCGTCGCCGGCAAGAAGAAGGTTCTTAAGTGATCGCCTACAAAGAAAAAGACTGAAAGAAGAACATGGCGGATCCTCAACCAGCACGGCGGCCGCGCCGGAAAGAACGAAAGAATGTCGGCCACGGTGTCGCGCATATCAAGAGTTCGTTTAACAATACGATCATCAGTTTTAGTGACCAGAAAGGGAATGTAGTTTCTTGGGCTTCTGCTGGGAACGTTGGCTTTAAAGGTTCACGTAAATCAACCCCGTTCGCAGCGCAACAAGCGGCAGAAGAAGCTGCTCGTAAAGCTATGGAGCACGGTGTTCGGAGAGTTGATGTGCAAGTCAAGGGTCCTGGTTCTGGACGCGAAACTGCTATTCGGTCAATTCAGAATACCGGCATCGAAATTACTGGTATCAAGGATATGACGCCCGTGCCACACAACGGATGCCGGCCACCTAAGCGACGGAGGGTCTGACTGATGGCACGTTACACAGGACCTAAAGCACGCGTATCGCGGCGCTTAGGCATCAACGTATGGGGTACCTCTGGTGAGACTAAGGCGCTGGAGAAGCGGCCGTACCCTCCAGGCGAACATGGCCGTGGTCGTAGACGCAGCCAGAATTCAGAATTCCTTGTTCAGTTGCAGGAAAAGCAGAAAGCGCGCTTTACCTACGGTATTACCGAAAAACAGTTCCGTAACACATATGACGAAGCGGCACGACAACGAGGGGTTACTGGTGAAAACCTTTTGCGCCTGCTCGAGCTCAGGCTCGACAACGTTGTTTACCGAGCAGGTTGGGCAGCTACCCGCCCTCAAGCTCGACAGTTCGTGAGTCACGGACACATAAATGTCAACGGTCGAAGGGTCAATGTGCCCAGCTTCCGTGCCCGTAAAGGTGATGTGATCGAATTACGACCTAAGGCTCGTGAAATGGTCACCATCCGATGGAATCTCGACGTCCTCGATCGCGCTGCACCGATGTGGCTCGACGCTGGCGACAATGGCCAACAGGTCACTGTTCGAGAGGTTCCAAACCGCGAACAAATTGAGATCCCAGTTCGTGAGCAGCTCATCGTTGAGTTGTACAGCAAGTAATCCACCCCTGGCCCAATGGAGATATTGTGAGCATGCTCACCATGCAGCGCCCAACAGTTGAAGCCCTCGGAGACGAGCAAGACAATCGGCAGCGATTTGCTATCGGTCCTCTTGAACCAGGTTTCGGCCACACAATTGGCAATTCCCTGCGACGCACGCTGCTGTCGTCGGTGCCTGGTGCGGCTATAACTCAAGTCAAATTCGACGGAGAAGCGGCTCTGCATGAGTTCGCGACCATTGATGGTGTAGTCGAAGATGTCACCGACCTAATCCTTAACCTCAAAGACGTCGTTTTGATTTGCCACAGTGATGAACCTGTAGCAGTTCGACTTGATATCTCAGGGCCCTGCGACCTCACTGCTGGTGATGTTGACTGGGGTACTGACGTTGAATGCGTTAACCCAGATCTTCATATAGCCACCTTGAGCAATGATGGGCGCCTCGCCGTCGATATCACGGTTCAAGATGGACGTGGGTACCTTTCATCTGAAACCCAAGACAGCACTTCAACTATTGGTGTGATTCCGATAGACGCATTATTTAGCCCTGTGCGACGAGTAGCTATAGAGGTCGAGCCAGTCAGAGTTGAGCAATCCACAAATTATGACCGTCTGATTCTTGATATTGATACTGATGGTGCCATGACTCCGAGGGATGCCCTCGCCTCAGCTGGAGATACTTTGGCCAGCCTGATTGGGCTCATAGCTGAACTTAGCGAGGAGCCTCTTGGGTTAGAAATTCAAGAAATCGCTATTGTCGAAACGTCTTCTCCTGAACTCGAATTGCCAATTGAAGATTTAGATTTGAGCGAGAGGCCAAGAAACTGCCTCAAACGAGGTCAAGTCAACAGCATCGGTGAACTTCTGGAAAAGAGCATTGATGACTTGATGGCGATTACGAACTTCGGCCAAAAATCACTTGACGAGGTCGTTCAGAAACTTGATGAGCGTGGACTAGCCCTTAAAGGCATGGTCCCGTCGGTCGTCCCAGTCCAATAGGAGCACGCTGATGCCAACCCCGAAAAAGGGCCGCCGATTAGGTGGTAGCTCAAGTCACCAACGGTCGATGATGGCCAACTTAGCTGCATCTTTGTTTGCAGCTGAAGCGATTGAAACAACTGAGGCTAAGGCGAAGGCTCTTCGCCCCTACGCTGAGAAACTGATTACGAAAGCCAAAAAGGCCAGCGCTGGTTCCAATAGCTTGCATCGGCATCGTCAACTTGTCTCCCGGCTGAATGGGGATCAAGAGATGGCGCAGAAATTAGTCGATGAGATTGGTCCCAGGTATGAAGACCGACCTGGCGGATATACCCGAATTTTGAAATTGGGTCCTCGGAGCGGTGACAATGCTCCTATGGCGCTTATCGAATTGGTCTAAGCCCAGACATAGAATTCGGCTATGCCCGAATCGACTGAGTTAACCGCGCTGCAAAAATTTGACACGCCAACTATCTGCAACGCAATAGAAGTCATCGTTCCAGAGCGTCGGAGTGAAGGTTTCACGACGAAGCCGTTTATTTGTCATGATTCGGCGTTGCCTCCGATGGTTGGTTACGCGCGAACAGCCAAGATCATTGCGACCAAACCATCAGGCCGAACCAAAGCCGATGATCTAGCAACGCGCATCGGTTATTTCCGCCACATAGCAGAACCACCAGCCCCGACAGTCACGGTCATAGAAGACATTGATGACCAGGTCGGATTTGGCGCGCATTGGGGTGAGGTTAATAGCAACCTGCACAAAGGTCTCGGGTCAGTTGGGGTAGTAACAAACGGTTCGATACGAGATGTCGGGATGTGGGCTGAAGGGTTCGGCGCCATAGCAGGCTCTTTGAGCCCATCTCATGGTTGGGTGCACGTTGTCGAATATGCGACCCCAGTTGAAGTCCATGGGATGGCTGTGGTCCCCGGAGACATCGTTCACGCAGATTGTCATGGTGCAGTTGTCATTCCATCAGCAGCGGTATCAGCGATTCGAGAGACCGTAGAGCGGCTCGAAAGAGCAGAGTCCCGACTCATTGGGCCGGCAAAGCAACCGGGCTTCGATATCGAAGAACTCATAACCATTCTCGACCCTGAAGGTAGAGATCATTAGCTGTCTTATTTTGATGCTGTTACCGGGTCGGTGTCTCTACCAGAACGGATCAGCGTTCCCGGTCTAGCATCAGTGAACTGACCGTCTAGAACAGCTTGTTCCCCATTAATGAAGACATGATGAACCCCCACAGCTTCGCTGTACAGACGCCACGAACCACCAGGAAGATCTTCGCGCACCTCGATTTCTGCTGGAGCCACCGTTTCAGGATCGAAAATCACGAGATCTGCGCACCATCCGTCTTCGATTCGGCCGCGATCCTTTAGTCCGTAGAGACGAGCCGGAACATCAGTGAGTTTTTGGACAGCGCTTTCAAGAGTTAATAAATCTCGGTCACGAGCTGCAGCCAAGAGATATGTCGAATAGTTGAAGGTCGCTAGAAAATCTAAATGAGCACCCGCATCTGATGCACCAATTAGGCAACGTTCGTCGTTCCAAAGTTCCTGTCGCAGAGCCCAAGATTCTTCGTTATCGCCAGCTGCTGGTGGGTAAAGTCCCGTTTTTAGGTCGTCCTCAACGACAATTTCACATAACGCTTCCCAGGGTGTCTTGCCTAGCTCCTCAGCAATATCGCCTATGGTCCGGCCTTCAAGATGTTTTAAGTCCTCTTTAAAGACCTCTCCGACGGTGAGACGTTCCCACCGGGCGACACCGCGAAAAGCGCTTGGCTTTTGAGCATCTTCATTCAATTTGTTGCGGCGTTCTGGATCTGACAGCAACAGCAACTTTTCGTCGTTGGATAGGGCCATAGGCTCTGTCCAGCCATGCAAAGTGTCGAGTAAGAAACCACTCTCAAAGCACAACCTGCTCTCGGCAGGCATAGGCGCAGTGAGTGCAATAACGCGGCCGCCTTGTTGGGCGGCGAAATCTGAAGCTTTCAACTTTTCCTCAATGAGGTCCGCTTGCCGAGCATTGACAAAAATGACGTTCCAGTTAAGGGGTCTGTCCGCTGCAACTGACATGTCTGTTAGCAACTGGTAAACCTCATCATCGAATCGCTCGATAGTTGGTATGAACTCGAGAGCTACGGCTGGAGTGTCTTTTAAGACAGCGCATAGTTCAACGAGTTCTTTCTCTGAGGCGTGACGAGACGGAACGGCATCGCCGTCTGCGTCATTATGTGTTTTTGCCCAAGATGAACTAAATCCCAAACCACCAGCCTCGATGCTTTCAGCTAAGAGCTCTTTCATTGCTTGTAACTCATCATCAGACGCGAATTCACCTACCGATCGTTCGCCCATGACAGTGCGCCGTAATGCGCTGTGGCCAACAAGGAATCCTGCGTTGGGCATCAAACTGCCGTCGATGGCATCAAGATATTCGCCAAAGGTCCGCCAGTTCCACGGCACTCCTTGTTGAAGGGAGCTGAGGGGCATCCCTTCGACTCGCGCCAACATCTGCATCATGTAGTCACCGTGCTCCGGTTCTAAAGGAGCGATAGTAAAGCCGCAATTACCGCTGATAACGGTGGTCACGCCATGTAAAGGAGACGGAGACAAGGTTGTGTCCCAAAAGACCTGAGCATCAAAGTGGGTATGAACATCAACGAACCCTGGTGCGACTACTAGACCCCGTGCATCAATTTCTTGGGCCCCGCTTTCAGAGACTTCGCCAATAGCGACTATGCGTCCATCTTGTACCGCCACATCGGCTAAGCGACCTGGTGCGCCCGTGCCATCAACTACAAGACCGTTTCTAATAACAACATCAAACATCTTTACCCTCCAACACGAATATGAAACTACCTTCCTATTAGTGACCTTTGCCCAAACTGTAAGAATCGATCTCGCCTACAAGGGAACCCACTTTCGAGGTTTCGCTGAGAATCCTGGTGTTCGGACGGTTGGTGGGGAACTTCGAGGCGCCCTCGAACAAATACTTGGTGAAAATGTTGAACTAACCGTCGCAGGTAGAACAGATGCTGGTGTTCACGCATCAGCACAAGTTGTATCTTTTCGAACCACCAGTTCGCGATTTGATTCTGAAAGATTAGTCGGAGCGCTCAACGGCATATGTAGCTCCGATATCCGAGTGCAGGCAGTAACAGTTGAAGATGATGACTTTAACGCCCGCTTCTCGGCAACGGAAAGGGTGTATCACTACACCATTTTGAACGCGCCTCAAGCTGACCCGCTACGTGCAGATCTTGAATGGCACATACCGGAACCACTCGAACTTGATGAGATGAACCATGCTGCGAGCTTGTTTCTGGGAGAGCACGACTTCACGTCTTTTTGTCGAAGACCCAAAGGGCAACCCGAATCGTCGTTAGTTAGGAGAATCATCTCAGCGAAATGGGCCTCAGATACTCATCAACGAATTTATTTTGAAATATCGGCTAACGCATTCTGCCACCAAATGGTTAGGTCATTGACAGGGTTTTGTGTCTCTGTCGGTTTAGGAAAGTGCAACGCCCAAATATTTGAATCCGTTCTAAAAGCAAAAGATAGGGCTGCTGCACCACCTATAGCTCCCCCTCAAGGTCTGGTGTTAAAGCACGTCGCATACCGAAAAGCCGCCCAACCGGATCGATAAACAAAAAAATCACTGGTTGTTGACGTTTGTCGTTTCACCCAACGGCCCGTAGCCTTGAGCCCCGGCCTCTTTACACCTGTGAATGGCCAACCCTAAATAGTGATGTTTCCGAAGACTCGAGAGGTTGACGCATAGTGCGTACCTATTCCCCCAAAGCCAGCGAAATCCAACGCCAGTGGTTTGTTGTGGATGCTGAGAACCTAGTCCTCGGTCGAATGGCCACCGAGGTAGCTCGCATTCTCCGAGGAAAACATAAGCCAACCTTTGCTCCGCATTTGGACTGTGGTGATCACGTCATCATCCTCAATGCAGCCAAAGTTGTTCTCACGAACGAAAAAGCTGAAAAGAAGCTCGTTTACCGCCACTCCGGGTACCCAGGTGGCCTCAAGACGCAAACCTATGCTGACTTGCTCCAACAAAAGCCCGAAGATGCGATTCGTCGGACCATTAAGGGAATGCTTCCAAGTAACCGCCTTGGAGCCCAGATGTTGACCAAATTAAAGGTATATGCGGGCTCAGAACACCCACACGATGCCCAGAAACCAGAAGTCCTGACATTAGAAAACGCCGTAGCGAAAGCCTGAGATTAAAAGATAAATGACTGCTCCACTGACCCAGACGACAGGTAGACGCAAAGAAGCCGTTGCCCGTGTGCGGCTCCGCCCAGGAACCGGCGTAATTACTTGTAACAAACGACCCTTCGATGATTATTTCACTTCCTCGGTTCACCGCCTATTGGTTACCGAACCCCTTCGTCTTGTCGAACAGGTTGAGGCATTCGACATTGATGCAACGCTCGATGGCGGAGGCCCAGCAGGACAAGCCGGAGCTCTTCGGCTAGGAATCGCTCGTGCTCTTATCGAACTGGACCCCGAGCAACGACCCACTCTCAAAGCTGCTGGATTGTTAACTCGAGACGCTCGAGCTAAAGAGAGCAAGAAGTACGGTCTCAAAAAAGCTCGTAAGGCACCGCAGTACTCCAAGCGATAAATTCTCAAAGGAGTCGACATGACCTTGTCATTCGGCACCGACGGTGTTCGCGGCCCCGCCCCAGAAATCCTTGACCAAAAATTTGTTACATGTCTTGCACTTGCCGCGACTGAAGTTTTGGCTGCCGATGGCTGGATCGTTGGGCGCGACACCCGAGACTCAGGACCCGCGCTAGCTCAAGCGATTCTGTCGGCGATCGGTCGCGCTGGCATACCTGCTGTTGACTGTGGGGTCATTCCAACACCAACCGTGGCGCACTTATCGAAAGTCGAAAATTCTGGTGGCATCGTGGTTTCAGCGTCGCATAACGCATGGACCGATAACGGAGTGAAGATCTTTGCCCCTGGAGGTCGCAAACTCCTCGACAAAGAACAGGAGATGATCGAAAAGAGGCTAGATGAGCTTCTATCGGAGACAACATCAATCCCTGAACCAAGCTCGACCCCAAAACAACATCCCGATCCGACCGAATCCTGGATTAATTCAATTACAGAAGCAATAGAGAACCGATCGTTAGATGGAGCTCATGTCGTCATTGACTGTGCCAATGGATCAGCCTCATATATAGCTGAGCCCCTCTTTCGCAGACTTGGTGCCAAAGTTGACCTCATTAATGCGCAACCTGACGGGCGAAACATCAACCAAGATTGTGGTTCAACACACACTGAAAGCCTAAGCAAAATTGTTCAATCCACAGGGGCTGACCTCGGACTTGCACTAGACGGTGATGCAGATCGGCTTATCGCGATCGCGTCTAACGGCGAACTCATCGACGGAGACCGGCAGCTCTGTTTGTTCGCAACTGACCTTGATCAACGCGACATGCTTCTCAACAAAAGCGTGGTCATCACCGTGATGTCGAACTTTGGCTTACGACAAGCCATGAAGCAGGCAGATATCACCACCATCGAAGTACCAGTTGGAGATCGGAACGTTCTAAGCCGACTAGACGACGGCGACGCCGATCTAGGAGGCGAGCAGTCCGGTCACCTAATATTTAGAAAACATGCGACTACCGGCGATGGGCTTCTGAGCGGAGTGCTACTCACCGACTTACTCCTTCGACGCGACCAGAACAGTGCAGCACTCGCTAGTGAGGCAATGCGTCAGTTCCCCCAGATACTCCTGAACGTTCCTGTTGCCTCGAAATCTTCAGCAATTACCGCAGACATTCGAAAAGAAATCCAAATAACTGAGGAACGTCTCGGTAATGATGGACGAGTGCTGGTCAGGCCAAGTGGTACAGAACCACTGATTCGAGTGATGGTCGAAGCAGTCGATGAAGCTCTCGCGAACAGCGAAGCGCAACGCTTAGCGAACGTCATTCGTTCTACGATCGACTAGACCGCGAATAACAGCGGCCGCGCCACCGCTACCCTCAACTATATGTGCGGCATTATCGCTGTTCTTCGAGGACGGGAATCCCAAGCAATATTGCGTTCCGAAGCGACTCTCCCGCGCCTGACTTCAGCAGTCAACTCTCTTCAATCCGCTCTTGACGACGCCCCAAATATTTCACAGCACATAACTCAAGCCGCAAAATTACTTTCTGAAATAGACAGACAGCTACGAACCGTTCCAGGAACCGGCATGCTTGTCTTCGATCGGGCTTCTGCATTAGCCATCAAAGCCGAAACTCTGAGAGCGAACGAAACTCTCGAAGCTATCGACAAACACTTAGACAATTCGTCTCATGATTTAGAGCAAGTGAACTCACCCTTACTTCGAGTGCGTGACGCCCTATGGGCTATAGAACGAGACCACCTCCGAGCCGCTGAAGCGATCATTGACCTGGCGGGAGGAACACCGGACTCCAATTCTCTTCCAGGGTTCATGTCAATTCAGACAGCCCTTTCAGCACTAGACCGACTCGAAGTACGTGGCCGAGACTCAGCTGGCATTGAAGTGTTCGTAGCGAACCACAACCTTCCGTCTAGCGTGCTTGAAGGCTCCCGCTTCAAAGATCCGGTTCTTCGATCAGGTGCAATCCGAGACTGTGGGGGACACCTAGCTTTCGTTTACAAGAACGCAGCAGAAATCGGAGACCTTGGCGACAACAGCAAAGTTATTAGAGCCGCAATACGCAATGACGAAGTCTTACAAGAAGCACTCCTTGGCCCCGAATCAACGGTCACTGTCCTTGGCCATACCCGCTGGGCGAGTGTTGGAGTTATCTCCGAAGCGAACGCCCACCCCGTTGACTCGCAAGAAACCACCAACGACGACAGACCCTACGTCTCAGCGGTGCTTAACGGCGACATAGATAACTACATGGATCTGACTGAGCTTCGGAAGCTAGACCTCCCACCAGAAATCACTACGGACGCCAAGGTCATTCCCGCCCTCATCAGCAGACAACTCACCTCTACAAACAATGACCTAGAAGCGTTCCGTGCCACTGTTTCCACCTTCGAAGGCTCAATGGCTATCGCTAGCCACAACGCAGAACAACCCCACAAACTTTCACTCGCATTGAGAGGAAGTGGTCAAGCCATATATGTCGGCATTGCAGATGATTGCTACGTAGTCGCTAGCGAACCATACGGAGTCATAGAAAACGCTTCCCAATGGATAAGGATGGACGGAGAAAACCCAGCCGATCCCGACAACCCGATATCCAGCGCAGGTCAGATCATTCAACTCGACGCCACTAAAGCTGGAGCCCTTGAAGGCATCACGCGTGTGGCATATGACGGAACTGAGCTACCCGTCCAACAAAATGAGATAACGAACGCTGATATCACCACACGCGACATTGACCGAGGTGACGCACCCCACTTCCTCCTAAAGGAAATTCAAGAAGCACCAGAATCGGTTCACAAAACACTTCGCGGACGCATCATTGAAGTGGAGGACACACTCCGAGTGCAACTTGGCCCAGATGTCATTCCCGCCAAGATCAAAAATTCATTCAATAACAAACAAATCAAAAAGATTGTCGCAATTGGCCAAGGAACTGCTGCAGTGGCTGCTCGAGCAATCCCCCAATTTCTTAGCCCGCTGCTGAAAGATCACGAAATATCAGTGGAAGCCCAACTTGCTACAGAAGTGAGCGGCTTCTCGATGTCCAGCGACATGTCGGACACCTTGGTTGTGGCGGTAAGCCAATCAGGCACCACAACAGACACCAACCGAACAGTCGATCTGATTAAGCAACGTGGAGGCCACATCATAGCGATAGTCAACCGTCGCGGGAGCGACCTCACCGATAGATCCCACGGGATTTTGTATACATCAGACGGTCGCGATGTTGAAATGTCGGTCGCATCGACCAAAGCCTTTTACGCGCAAGTGGTAGCCAGTGTCTTACTCAGCAGCGCCATAGCAAATCTCGTCGACGAGACGCGAGATCAAACTGAGATCCTCGACGCCCTGCGTCAGCTCCCAGAATCCATGGAACAAGTTATATCCACACGCGCTGATGTAGCTGCGGCAGCGCAACGTCACGCTCCGCAGAAACGGTATTGGGCAGTCGTAGGGAACGGTCCGAACCGAATTGCGGCTAATGAAATCAGAATTAAGCTTTCAGAGCTTTGTTACAAGGCCATCCCAGAAGATGGCACCGAAGACAAAAAGCACATAGACCTCTCGTCAGAGCCACTTATTTTTGTGTGCGCAGCAGGACTTAGCGGATCAAACATCGATGACGTCGCCAAAGAAGTCGCGATATATCGTGCCCATAAAGCACTTCCGATAGTTGTAGCAAGCGAAAATGAATCACGGTTTGAAGCAGCAGCAGAACTCCTCACAGTTCCGCGTCTGCACCCTGCTCTCGACTTCATCTTGGCTACCGTTGTCGGCCACTTATTCGGATATGAAGCAGCGTTAGCGATCGACAGTCAAGCTCTCCCATTGCGACAAATGCGAGTGATAATCGAAAGCCTTATCGCCGAGGGAACCTTAGAAGATGGTGCCTTTGAGAAGCTCCAAGACGATTTAGCGCTACCAGCAAGCCAATTTCTCGACGGACTGCGAGCCTCACTCTATGACGGACACCTAGAAGCCAGTACCGCCGCGAAGGTAGTAACAATCCTGAGATACGCATTAGGCATAGCTTCACTAGACAGCTACCAGATAGAGGCCGGCAAAGTTGGGCGACCCGGAGTAGTTGTCGATGACCTCAACGCGGCGCTCACAAAAGCAATAGATGAACTAACCCGACCAGTCGACGCGATTAAACATCAGGCTAAAACCGTGACTGTAGGGATATCACGGTCTGATGAAACACTGCTCAGATCGACGCTCGCTGCGGCAGCTCTCGATGCTGGTACCCCAAGAGACCGTCTCTCGTACCGAGAGCTACGGACCATGGCAGCTCTCGACGCCTCAGTAGCTGAAATAACTGGATGGACTCGCTACCGAATAGAAGGAGACGTTGAATCTGAAGCAACTATCCAAGTCATCGACCGCGGAGGTATTGCTTCAGGCATAGCGTCTAGAACGGATACCAACCCGATATTGAGAGGCGGCAAACACCGAGCTGCCTTCGAAAAAGAAATCATGGTAGGTGTCGGCAGTGATGGCCGCAGCATCATCCATATTCCAGAAGTAAAAGACAACCAAACAACTGGGCTCACACTTCTCCACTGCAGATTCCACGAATACCTGCCCGCCCCTTTAATGAGATCTGTAATGCAGGGATATCGAGGAAGGTACGGAGCTCTTCAAGACGCAGTAACTGAGTCCCACCCCTCCTTCCGCGACGACATCCTCTCCACTATCAGAGTCGTCGACCTCCTAACCCGACCCGTATACGTACTTGCGGAACACTGGACAGCATGATCGGCATTGGCCTTGACCTCGTCGACGTAGATCGATTCCGGAAGGTCCTTCGGCGGCGGCACAAGATTAGTGAACGACTCTTCACTCAAAAAGAACTGCTTTACTGCAATACGGCCGTGGACCCTGCTGAACGCCTAGCGGTGCGTTTCGCTGCCAAAGAAGCAGTAATGAAAGCATTAGGGGTGGGCTTAGGAAAGATTCGTTTTCGCGAAATAGAAGTCACGAAAGACATAACCGGAAAACCAGGTCTGAAACTTCACGGCTCCGCGGCTGAGTTGGCCGACCGCAACGGAGTGAGCCGCTGGCACATCTCGCTCACCCACACAAAATCAACCGCCGAAGCACTCGTGATAGCGGAATAGAACACTGTGTTACCTGTCGTTACGCCCACAGAAATGAAAGTGATTGACGCAAAGGCAGCCGAATCCGAGGAAGTTCTGATCCAACGCGCGGGTTACGCTGTCGCAAACACGGCGCTGCGTATGCTCGGCGGTAGTTATGGCCGCAGAGTAAACGTCATCGTCGGAAAAGGTAATAACGGCCAAGATGGGAAAGTCGCAGCGCAACTCCTAGAACGCCGCGGCGTTAGATGCAAACTTCACAGCCCTGGAGTGAGCATTCTTCCAGAAGCAGACCTTGTTATTGACGCAGCTTACGGAACAGGATTTCGAGATCAATGGGAACCACCACCTCAGCCCCAATGCTCAGTGTTGGCAGTAGACATTCCCTCCGGCGTTGACGGGCTTACCGGACAAGACCACGGGTCACTTCAAGCAACTCGTACCATCACGTTTGGTGCTTTAAAGCCTGGTCTTCTGTTGGAACCCGGCGCCAGCCGCGCAGGTGAAATAGATATAGCCGACCTCGGTCTCAATGTTGAGAGTTCACAATGCAATCTCATTACCAACCAAGATCTAAAGATTCCCTTATCCCAACGAACAGCCACAGACCATAAATGGAGCAACGCAGTGCGTCTCATCGCGGGGTCGCCCGGAATGACAGGCGCTGCTCAACTCGCCGCCAACGGAGCACTCCGAGCCGGAGCTGGAATGATCGTGGTCTCGTCGCCCACCACAACTCTCCAACCAAATGAAATGCCACAAGAAGCAGTTACGCGACAACTCACCAAGAAAAATTTGGTGTCAGAAGTTCTCACGGACCTTGAGCGGTTCACCGCTTTGCTTATCGGACCGGGAATAGGGACAGATCCTGAGACTATTGCCGCGACAGCAGAGCTCATAGAGCGATCGCCAATCCCAACCGTTGTCGACGCCGACGGTCTCACTGCCGTTGCCGCCTATCCAACATGTCTCCGGAGTAGCAATTCGACAACAGTCTTGACTCCACACGACGGCGAATTCGAAAAACTTACAGGTTCCCGACCGGCATTCGATCGATGTGCCGCTGTGCGCAGGGCAGCAAAAAATAGTGTTGTTCTGCTGAAAGGACCAACAACGCTCGTTAGCGACACGAACGGCGATCTAATCTTCGTACGAAACGCCAACCAACACCTAGCGACCGCAGGTACTGGCGACGTACTAACAGGAATTATTGGAGCCATAATCCGAAACACACCACTTCACTTAGCCGCAGCTGCTGCCGCCCATTGGCACGGACAAGCAGCCCAACTTGCCCAACCCGACATGACAGCCAGCGACCTACCTCTCCTACTCCAACCCGCGCGATCGGCGATGTTGTCGAAATGAACGACATCCAACGCCCCACTTGGTGTGATATCGACCTCGCCGCATTAGAAAATAACTACAACGCCATACAGGCACATGTTGGGAACTCCCAAGTAATGCCAATCGTTAAAGCCGACGCGTACGGTCATGGATCAACACACGTAGCCGCAAAACTCGAAGAACTAGACGTCCCGTGTCTTGGGGTTGCTTATGTCGAAGAAGGCATCACACTCAGAAATGCCGGGATCACAACGCCCATCCATGTGCTCGGAGGCGCAGTAGAGAGACAGATACCGCTATTTCTCGAACATAACTTGGTTTTCACCGCCCCATCAGTGGACAAACTCCGGCAAATAAACGAGGCCGCAGAAGCAGCAAAAACGAAAGCGACTGTCCACCTCAAAATCGATACCGGCATGGAACGTATCGGTGTCCACCACTACAACGCCGCCACACTCTTCGAAGCAGCACTGCAATGCTCAGAAGTCAAAGTGGAAGGAGTATTTACCCACTTCGCTTCCGCCGACGAACCTGAACTTGAATTCGCTCGCCTACAACTTGAACGGTTTCTAGAAGCTCTAGACTTCTATCCACAACACAGCTTGCCGTACCCCACACGTCACATAGCTAACTCAGCAGCCATAGCAGCTTTACCAGAAGCACATCTTGATCTTGTTCGCCCAGGATTAATGCTTTACGGAATTAACCCCACAGCAGAATCGGCACAAACAATTGCGCTGCAACCAGTTCTTTCATGGCGTAGCGAAGTCATTTACTTCAAAGTAGTAGAAGCAGGAAATCCCGTTAGCTATGGCAGCACCTGGGCGCCCCAAGCTGCTACACGAGTGGTCACATTGCCTGTGGGGTACGCGGATGGTTACCGCCGAGCACTCTCCAACAAAGCTCAAGTAATCATCGGCGACCAACTTCATGACGTCGTTGGCCGTGTATGCATGGACCAAACCATGATCGATATAAAAGACTCCAGCGCATACAACGGAGATGAAGTGATCCTGATCGGGTCATCAGACGCTCACCAAATCAGGGTGGAAGACCTAGCGAAATGGTCCGAAACGATCCCGTATGAAATTTTGACTGCAATAACAGCACGAGTACCACGTCGGTGGCACACGTAACCGGTCGTACACTCGAAGCTAGCCACCATGTTGCATGTACGAACACGTTCCGTTGAAGCCACTAGGCAAGTAGCCGCCGCACTTGAACCGATCCTGGTCCCAGGCGACGTGATCCTCCTCTCAGGAGACCTTGGAGCTGGAAAGACTGCTTTTGTGCAAGGCCTAGCTGCCGCCTTGGGTGTCACCGAACAAGTCACAAGCCCCACATTCACTTTGGCTGCCAGTTATGAAGGTCGCCTGCGCCTCCACCACCTAGACGTGTACCGCCTCGACAATCTTGCCGAAGTCCTTGATCTCGATTTACCAGAACTTCTAGAAGACCATGCGACTATCTGCATCGAATGGGGCGAAGTGGTTGTGCCCGAATTACCAAGAGATTTTCTTCGCATACGAATCCAACTCGGACACCCCGAAGATATCGAGGATGCACGGGTCCTCGAAATTGAACCCATAGGAAGCTCATGGGTATCAAGAAACCAGCAACTAGAAGAACTCTGGATTGAGTGGACTGCCAACGAAACGGGAGATCTCTAACGTGCTTGTTCTCGGTATAGAAACAGCCACCCCGCAAGTAGGAGTCGCTATCGGTGGCCACGAAGGCGTTATAGCCTCATTCCACACAGCCCGTGATCGCCGTCACGCCGAGACTCTCGCTCCCGCGATCCAATTTTTGTGCGCTCAAACCAAACTAGACCTCAACGAAATAGGAGTAGTCGCCGTAGACATCGGCCCAGGTTTATTCACTGGGCTTCGAGTAGGACTAGCTACAGCCAAAGCAATAGCGCACGCATGCAAAGTACCGATGATCGGCATATCTAGCCTCGACCTAGCAGCGTTCCCAGCGCGATTCTCAGATCGACTGATTGTCTCCACAGTCGATGCGCGTCGAGGAGAAATTTTCTATGCGACATACAGAAAAACGGCAGGAGGCATCCAAAGAATCTCTGAACCTCACGTTGACCAGCCCGACAATTTAGCGAATCAACTCAACGCCAACGCCGAAGACTGCCTAGTGGTGGGTGACGGAGCCCAGCGGTATGCAGATACTTTCGAAAATCTCCGAGGTGTTGAAATTGGCCAAGAAGGGTTTAGGTACCCGAACGCAGGGTCACTTGTAGAACTTGCGCACCCCCGCGCATTGCGCGAAGAGTTCGTTACTCCCTCAGAAGTAACCCCCCTGTATCTCCGGGCCCCGGACGCCAGGATCAACTGGCAACAACGAGAACGCTCATGATGACAGCTGAAGCACACGTGATTATCGAACAAATGAGAAAACGACATGTTCGAGCAATCCGCAACATTGACAAACAGGTTTACACAAAACCGTGGTCTACCTCGATGTACCACGATGAGCTCCGACGACAAGAAAAGCGGGTCTACTGCGTTGCCTATCACGAAGGTCGAGTCGCTGGGTACGGCGGCGCGATGATCGTCCACGATGAAGGACACATCACTTCTATAGCAGTGGATCCCCAAGCTCAAAGCCTCGGTATCGCTCATCGATTGATGCTCGCTGTTCACCGTGGGTGTCTCCCCCATGGCATTGATGCCATGACCCTCGAGGTGCGGGTATCAAATGAACGCGCGCAAAGCCTTTACCGACGCTTCGGTTACGCGCCCGCAGGAATTCGAGCTGGCTACTACGGCGACAACGGAGAAGATGCACTGGTGATGTGGTGCCACGACATACAAAAATCAGAGCACACAACGCTCCTCAACCAAATCGAAAATGAAATACCCGGCACGACAGACTGGGGCCAACAATGACCGTGATTTTAGGAATCGAAACCTCGTGCGACGAAACGGCAGCAGCCATTGTGGTCGACGGCAACCAAGTTCTCGCCAACGTTGTCAGCAGTCAGGTCGACCTGCATGCACGATACGGAGGTGTAGTCCCGGAAATAGCGGGTCGCGCCCATGAATCACTACTCACGCCCGTGATCGCCGAAGCAATGGTGGAAGCGGGAGTCAGCGATCAGGACATCGACGTCGTTTCAGCCACGCACGGACCGGGTCTAATCGGGAGCCTTCTCATAGGCGTATCAGCAGCTAAAGCATTATCGCTCGGTTGGAACGTCCCGTTTATTGGTATCAACCACCACGAAGCCCACCTATATGCGGCCTTAATAGAAGAACCAGACATGCAGTTCCCACTCGTAGTCATGCTCGTCAGTGGCGGACACACCATGCTGATCGAATTCCAAGACCACGGCCGATACAAACTTCTAGGCGCCACTGTTGACGACGCAGCTGGAGAAGCATTTGACAAGGTGGCCCGATATTTAGGCCTGGGATACCCCGGAGGCCCAGCAATTGATGATTTAAGCAAGCAAGGAGACCCCAGAGCAATCAAATTCACGCCACCAATGCGTAACGAAGGTCTCAACTTCTCGTTCTCAGGACTCAAAACGGCAGTAGTCAACTACGTGCGACAAAACCCTGATGCCGAAACAGCAGACGTTGCAGCATCATTTCAAGCGGCGGTCGTCGACGTCCTTACCCACAAAGCTCGACAGGCAGCCCGTGATAGAGGAGCGAAAGGGATTTGTTTAGCTGGAGGAGTAGCCGCAAACAGCGAACTGAGAGAGAAAACGTTGGATATATGCGTTGAAGACGGCATACAAGGTTTCCTTCCCTCACGAGCAATGTGCACAGATAACGCTGCGATGGTCGCTGCCACCGCCTGGTGGCGCATGCAAAGCCAAGGCCCATCACCCTTAGATCTGGGAGCAGATCCCAATCTGCGGCTCCCATTTATCGACTAATAAGCCAAAATTTGGCAAAATTCTCAGAAACGTTGCCCTATCAGGTTGTTTATGGGCAGCTAACCGCAATATCGTTAGCACTCCCCATGTGAGAGTGCTAACGCTCCATGGGCCCCAATAACCAAGCTATGGAGGCGAACAGCTGATGAACCTGCAGCCACTCGAGGATCGCATTGTTGTGCGACCCGGCGTCGCTGAGGAGACCACTGCTAGCGGTCTTGTTATTCCCGATACAGCCCAGGAAAAGCCCCAACAGGGTGAAGTCCTAGCAGTAGGTCCGGGAAAGCGATCCGATTCAACCGGAGAACTCATACCTGTCGACGTGAGCGCCGGCGACACCGTCATATACAGCAAATACGGTGGTACCGAAATCACATCAGGCGGAGAAGATTTACTGATCCTAAGTGCACGCGACGTTCTCGCGATAGTGAGCTGAGTCTGAAATGGCAAAAATTCTCAAATTCAGCGAAGAAGCACGACGGGGCCTAGAAGCAGGCGTAAACCAACTCGCCGATGCAGTAAAGGTCACTTTGGGTCCTAAAGGACGCAACGTGGTACTTGAAAAGTCATTCGGCGCTCCGACCATTACTAACGACGGTGTCAGCATCGCGCGAGAGGTCGAACTAGAGGACCCATTCGAAAACATGGGCGCTCAACTCGTCAAAGAAGTTGCAACCAAAACCAATGATGTCGCAGGTGATGGCACAACCACAGCCACCGTCCTAGCTCAGGCAATGGTTCGCGAAGGTCTCCGCAACGTAGCCGCAGGCGCTAACCCTATGTCACTGAAGAAAGGCATAGAAGCAGCAGTTGCATCAGCTGTAGAAGCGATCGGCGACATGTCCGAAGACGTATCTTCCGATAAAGGAAAGATCGCTTCAGTTGCCGGTATTTCCTCAGCGGACCCAGCGATCGGCGAAATTCTTGCGGAAGCGTTCGACAAAGTCGGCAAAGATGGAGTGATCTCAGTCGAAGAATCAAACACTTTTGGTGTCGACCTCGAATTCACAGAAGGCATGCAATTCGACAAGGGTTTCCTCTCCCCGTATTTCGTAACCGACCCCGACCGTCAAGAAGCTGTCCTAGACGAGCCATACATTCTGTTCGTCAATGGAAAAATCTCGTCGGTACAAGAACTAGTACCGGTTCTTGAAAAGGTCATGCAAGGTGGAAAGCCACTGTTGATCATTGCTGAAGACGTTGAAGGTGAAGCTCTCGCCACCCTCGTCGTGAACAAGATCCGCGGAACCTTCACCTCTGTCGCCGTTAAAGCCCCAGGCTTTGGCGAACGACGCAAAGCGATGCTCCAAGATATGGCCATCCTCACAGGCGGCCAGGTCATCTCTGAAGAGGTAGGCCTCAAACTTGAGAACACAAGCATCGACCTCCTAGGCCAGGCCCGCAAGGTCATCATCACCAAAGACGAAACTACCCTCGTCGAAGGTGCAGGCGATAGTTCAGACGTCGAAGGACGCGTCAGCCAAATCAAACGCGAAATCGACGAAACTGATAGCGACTGGGATCGAGAAAAGCTTCAAGAACGCCTAGCCAAACTGGCCGGCGGTGTTGCAGTCATCCAAGTTGGTGCAGCAACTGAAGTTGAACTCAAAGAGAAGAAGCACCGCATCGAGGATGCCGTTTCAGCTACTCGAGCTGCCATAGAAGAGGGCATTGTCCCCGGTGGCGGCACTGCCTTGCTTCGCTCCCGAGCAGCTATCAACGAGCTATCACTAGACGGTGACGAAGCTACGGGCGCCAGTATGGTGTTCCGGGCATTGGACGCCCCCGCACGACAGATCGCAGCTAACGCTGGTCATGAGGGCGCAGTCGTCGTACAACAAGTTGAAACAGCTGGTGGCAACAACGGCTTCAATGCAGCAACAGGCGAATTCGAAGACCTCGTCGCTGCAGGAGTTATTGACCCCGCCAAGGTGACTAGAGCAGCGCTTCAGAATGCAGCGTCTATTGCAGCACTATTGCTGACAACAGAAACACTTGTCACCGATAAGCCAGAAGAAGGAATGGATCCTGCTGCTGCAGCTGCCGCCATGGGAGGCATGGGCGGCGGTATGCCAGGCATGATGTAATTCAACTAAGTCATGTGCGCCGGGGCGGACCGTAAGGTCCGCCCCAACGCTTTTTTGTCTCAAACCTTCTAAATTTGCAGTTGTGACGGAAACCAAACGCGGTGGTCCTCAACATATTCCGCGTCCCCAAAAATGGAGCCTTGGAAACCCAGCGCCATGGACTGACGCAACCCAAATACGTTTGGAATCCCTTGAACGACACCTAGCGGTTCGGCCGACCGGTCGCCAACTAACAGGAGCACCGCCCCCTAAACGCCACTCAGCCGTTCTCATAGCCCTGTATGACGATCCTGAGCCAACAGTGATCTTGACCCGCAGAACACGACAGATGCGCTCTCACAGCGGTGAGGTCAGCTTCCCTGGTGGCGGACAGGACCCAGATGAACAGTTATGGGAGACAGCTTGCCGAGAGGCATACGAAGAAGTTCGCCTTGACCGATCACTGATACAAAGAATTGGCGAACTTGACCATCTCACAACCGTTTCCTCGCAAGCCCGGATAGTGCCGTATGTGGCGCGGCTTTCTCGCAAACCTTCGTTGGTCCCTAATCCGGCAGAAGTAGACAAAATATTGGAAGTGCCTTTATCCGAACTGTTGCTCCCAGAGGTCTATCGTGAGGAACTGTGGGTCTGGCCGAGCTCCACCGAAGAGCGCTCAGTGTATTTCTTTGAACTTTTTGGAGACACCATCTGGGGAGCAACCGCAAATTTGCTCCACCAGTTGCTCGTTGCAGGTCTCGAAGATTCAGAAGCGACAAAATAAACCTTACTAGAGAGCCAATGACCGCTACAGTCGGTTACTTCCCGATCCCCCGAATCGCGTATGGTCAAGGTCGATAACGCCCACGAAACAGTTCTGGTCGTCGATTTCGGCGCCCAATATGCTCAACTGATAGCTCGTCGAGTTCGCGAAGCGCGTGTGTACAGCGAAATTGTGCCAAACAGTATTACCGCAGAAGAAATCGCTCAACGTGCCCCTAGCGCAATCATTCTGTCTGGCGGACCCAAATCAGTTCACACCGAAGGAGCGCCAACCATTGATGCAGGGGTATACCAATTGGGTATCCCTATCCTCGGAATTTGTTACGGGTCTCAACTGATAGCCCACCAACTTGGAGGCACAGTAGACCGAAGCGGTCGCGGCGAATATGGAAGGACCGAACTCCAACCAAACAATCAATTGTCTCGGCTTCTTCCAGACGACATAGACGCAGGTGATTCCGTCTGGATGTCTCACTTTGATGCCATCACCAGACCACCCGAGGGTTTCATCGTCACTGCATCAACTAGCGAAGCTCCAGCAGCCGTTATAGAAAACAGCGAGCATCAGATTTATGGGGTGCAGTACCACCCAGAGGTTGCTCACACGCCGCATGGACAGAAACTGTTGGAAAGATTCCTAATCGATATTGCGAACTGTCGAGCTGACTGGACCATGACCAACGTCATCGAGGAAAGCGTCGAATCAATCCGTCAACAAGTTGGAGAAGGACGCGCAATCTGCGGACTATCAGGAGGCGTTGACAGCGCCGTCGCTGCGGCCTTGGTTCATAAGGCCATCGGCGCTCAGCTCGTCTGCGTTTTTGTAGATACCGGACTCATGCGCCTAGGAGAAGGCGAACAAGTGGTTGAGACCTTCCAACGAACTCAAGGTATCGAGCTCATTCACGAACGCGCAGCCGGCACGTTTTTTGAAGCACTTGAGGGAGTTACTGACCCTGAAGACAAAAGAAAAATTATTGGCGAAAAATTCATCCGAATATTCGAACAAGCACAAGGAGGGATAACCGACGCTCACTTCCTGGTGCAAGGGACCCTCTACCCAGATGTCATCGAATCAGGAACCAACGAAGCCGCGAAAATAAAAAGCCACCACAATGTAGGCGGGCTTCCTGACGACATGGAATTCGAACTAGTTGAACCGCTGCGCAGCTTGTTCAAAGACGAAGTACGAGCGGTCGGAACCGAATTAGGACTTCCCGACGAAATAGTTTGGAGACAACCATTCCCGGGACCCGGGTTAGGAGTCCGCATCATAGGAGAAGTAACCCCAGAAGCAGTTGCTCTCCTTCAACATGCTGATGCAATTGTTAGAGAAGAGATAGCTGACGCTGGATTAGAACGTGAAATATGGCAAGCATTCGCAGTTCTTGCAGACATTCGCAGTGTCGGAGTCATGGGAGATGAACGAACCTACGCCCGACCAATCATCATTCGCGCCGTGACAAGTGAAGACGCGATGACAGCAGACTGGGCCCGCATCCCATACGACATCCTCGAAAACATGTCATCAAGAATTATTAATGAGGTCGAAGGCGTCAACCGAGTTGTCTATGACATCACCTCGAAACCCCCCGGAACCATCGAGTGGGAGTAGACAGATGACCAACCTCCCGAAAGGTTTTGCTCTTCACGTGGGAAACATCGGTATCAAAGATGACACCGATGACCTTATGGTTCTTACCTGCGACACGGGAAGTGTGGCAGCTGGAGTTTTCACGCAGAGCCGGTTCGCTGGACCTAACATCGAAATTTCCAAACAAAACATTGCTACTGGCGTCGTAAAGGCAATAGCAGTTATCTCAAAAAATGCCAATGTCGCGACCGGTGCCATGGGCCGCGCTAACGCCGAAGAAATCACCGAACTCGTCGCCTCGACCGTAGGTGCAGATCCAAATGAAATCATCCTTGGTTCAACTGGGGTGATTGGTGTCCAATACCCGATGGACAAAATCCGGGACTACCTCACCCAACTAACAGCCCCATTTTCCGGTCAAGAAGCAGAATCCGCTGCTGCTGCAATAATGACCACTGACACGCATCCGAAAGTCGCCGCAGCCGCTGCTGGTCCAGCCACCATCGTTGGTATCGCAAAAGGTGTTGGCATGATTGAGCCGGATATGGCGACGATGATTGCCATCATCACCACCGATGCCGAAATTGACTCGGACAGGCTCAACGAAATCTTTCGACAAGTCGTCAACAAAAGTTTCAACGCTTTGAGCGTCGATACAGACACCTCAACCAGCGATATGGCCATCGTTCTTACTTCAGGACAAGCTGGGGCTGTTGAAGAGAACCAATTTGAGAGCGCTTTAGAAGCAGTATGTTTGGACCTCACCCGCCAACTCGCAGCCGACGGTGAGGGTGCAGAAACACTCGTTGTTGTAGACGTCAATTCAGCTCGTGATGAGGAACAGGCGAGACGAGTAGCTAAGGCAATCGTGAACTCGCCGCTCGTTAAAACAGCAATCCATGGTCGAGACCCAAATTGGGGACGTGTTGCTATGGCAATTGGAAAATGTGGTGACGCCGATATCAACCAACAAGATGTCTCCATCTATTTCGGTGACCAAGAGGTTTATCCAACACCAGCTAGCCCCCAAAAACTAAGTGAACTAGAAACGTATCTCGCAAGTGCAGAAGTGCGTATTACAGCAGATTTAGGTATTGCAAATGGAACATTCACCGCCTACGGATGCGATCTGACTGATGGCTACGTGCGCATCAACGCTGACTACACGACCTGAATGTTGTTATGAGCGCAAACGATATTCTGCAAGGCCTTAACCCCGCCCAACACGACGCTGTGATTCACCGAGGTGGACCCTTACTGGTCGTCGCCGGTGCGGGTTCAGGCAAAACACGGGTCCTTACACAGCGGATTGCGCATCTCATCCAAGAAGACAACGTCAATCCGTTCCAGATCCTTGCTATTACCTTCACTAACAAAGCAGCCCAAGAGATGAAAGAACGAGTTGCTGCTCTTGTCGGGCCTGTTGCAGACAAAATGTGGGTCTCCACCTTCCACTCGGCGTGTGTGCGTATCCTTCGCCGTGACGCGGAACAACTCGGCTACCCCAGCGCGTTCTCAATCTACGACCAAGCAGATGCCACACGCCTCACCGGGTACGTCGTTCGTGATCTAGGTCTCGACAACAAAAAATTTGTGGCACGAAGCGTCCACGCACAAATCTCCAACCTGAAAAATGAGCTCATATCCACCGAAGCTGCACTGGACAGAGCAGAAGGAATTTTTGATCGGAAAATTGCAGAAATCTACGACGAATACCAACGCCGTCTCCGTATAGCGGGCGCCATGGATTTCGATGATCTCCTCACCGTGACCGTCCAACTCTTCAACAGCTTCCCTGACGCATTAAGTCACTATCAACAGCGCTTCCAACATGTGCTAGTTGACGAGTACCAAGACACCAATCAGGCACAAAACGACATTGTTCTCAAACTGGGTGACAGCCACAGGAACGTTTTCGTAGTAGGCGATAGCGACCAATCGGTATATGCGTTCCGCGGAGCTGACATACGAAACATTCTTGAATTTGAAAAAGCGTTCCCCGATACGGGAGTTGTTGTACTCGACCAGAACTATCGGTCTACGCAAACCATTCTTGATGCAGCTAATTCTGTTATATCCAACAATTACGGTCGCAAGCCCAAAGAACTATGGACCGATAAGTCAGCCGGAGACAAAATCGTCCTCTACCGCGCCGATGACGAAGTTGATGAAGCAGCGTGGATTATCGGAGAACTGGAACGACTCCATGGACAAGGCGGACTTCGATGGAGCGACGTCGCAATTTTCTATCGAGCGAACGCCCAAAGCCGAATCATCGAGGAACGTTTAGCAGGCGTCTCTGTTCCATATCGTGTCGTTGGCGGCACTCGCTTCTATGACAGACGAGAAGTCAAAGACGCACTCGCCTATTTACGAGCCGTCGTCAACCCTGCTGACGAAGTTTCACTCAAACGCGTGCTCAATGTCCCTAAACGTGGCATCGGCGATAGCAGCGTCGCGCGGCTCGACCAATACGCGAACAGCAACGGAGTTCCATTCAACGAAGCGCTTGATAATTGGCCAGAAGTAGGGATAAGCGGGCCAGCGAAGAAAGGGTTAGCTAACTTCACCGAACTGCTCCGACAGCTGTCAAATCGTGTGGCAGATGGGCCAGCTGAATTGCTTCAACTGGCGCTTGAACGTTCTGGATACATCGAAGAATTACGCGATGAACGATCAATAGAAGCCGAAGGACGACTGGAAAACCTCGCAGAACTTATTGGCTCCGCTGAACAGTATGAAACATGTGATGAGTTCCTGGAACAGGTTTCCCTCGTTTCGCCTACCGATGAGCTTGACGACCAATCAGAAGTCACACTCATGACGTTGCACACCGCCAAAGGACTTGAATTTCCCATCGTTTTTGTTGTCGGTATGGAAGATGGGATATTCCCGTCTTTTATGTCGCTTGGCGACCCCGACCAGCTCGAAGAAGAGCGGCGACTCGCTTATGTCGGAATAACCCGAGCTGAAGAACAGCTGTACCTAACTTTGGCTGAAAGCCGGTGGATCTACGGCCAACAGCAATACAACACCCCCAGCCGATTTCTGCGCGAAATACCCGATGAACTTATTGATGATCGGAGCCCTAGAGGAATGCATAAAGCTGGTCGCACAACTGTTTCAGCTGCTGCACCTGTGGAGGTCGACGAAGATAAGCGGGCAGCACGTCGAGAACGGGCCCGCGAACGTATTATCGAAAAAGCGATCGCCGCGGGAACCCAACAAGTCCCTGGCCCATCACTTGATCTAAAAGTAGGCGATGACGTTCACCACCCAAAGTTTGGAGAAGGAGTAATCCTTCAGCTCCTTGGATCAGGAGACAACGCGGAAGTCACCATCAATTTTGTTGATATCGGAGAGAAAACACTTCTTTTGGGTTGGGCCAACCTCGAAAAGTCACCGAATTAAGAGTTAACGGCCAGTAAAAACTGGGCTCCGCTTCTCAACGAACGCTGCCACTGCCTCTTTATGATCTTCTGTCGAACGGCAACGACTCATCGCCATTGCCTCCGCGTCCAAACATGTCAGCAAATCTGATCCCAGCGCCCGGTTCAGATTTTCTTTGATGTAACGCTGCGCTACTAACGGGCCTTCCGCGAAACGAGCAACGTATGCGACAGCCGCAGACTCAAAATCCTTGTCTTCAAGAACTTTGTTCACAACATTGAGTGACAACGCTTCAGAAGCGTCAAAACGATCCGCAGTCAAATACAGTTCCCGAGCTTTTGCTGCCCCGACTAACTGAGTTAAAAACCAACTACCACCGAAATCGCCGGAAAAGCCGACCTTCGCGAACGCAGTAGTGAAAATCGCCCGAGCAGAAGCCACCCGTAGGTCACACGCCAAAGCGATAGACAAACCAGCACCAGCCGCCGCGCCATCAATTGCAGCCACCGTGACCTTAGGAAAAGCTAGCAATGCAGCAGACACGGTTCGCTGTCGTTTCCGCAAATCGTCCACGTTTAATTCGAAGCTTGTCGCCGTCGGAGCTTGACCAGAATTACGATCATTCATGCTCTTAACGTCGCCTCCAGCACAAAAAGCGCCACCCGCGCCAGTCAACATCAACGCTCCAACCTGAGGATCTTCAGCTAGCTGAGGCAGCAACTTTTCAAATGCCGCATACGTTTCCGGGTGCAACGCGTTGCGAGCATCTGGTCGGTTAAAGGTTAATACTGCGACTTGACCTTCACGTCTGGCCAGCATCACATCGGTCCCAGTTTCAAATTCACTCATCGAAACACCACTTTCAATAGACAGTTACCTCTCCGATCCCCCTAGTATGTCGAATTCGTAGGGCAACCTCATCTCTCTACACCAAGCCAAGACAGGAGCCCCCAGTGGATCTCTTCGAATACCAAGGCAAACAGTTCTTCAAAAAGTTCGGCATGCCCGTCTCCGATGGCGAGGTGGCGTTCACAGTTCAAGAAGCTGTCGACGCCGCAGAACGTCTCGGAACACCCGTAATGGTAAAAGCCCAGGTCCATACAGGAGGCCGAGGCAAAGCTGGCGGAGTGAAATTTGCGGCAAGCGTCGAAGACGTGCAAGAACACGCCAACAACATTTTGGGACTAGATATCAATGGTCACATTGTCCAGCGACTGTGGATCGAAAAAGCCAGCGACATATCCGAGGAGTACTACGCAAGCTTCACGCTTGACCGCTCAGCAAAACAACATTTGGGGATGCTGTCAGCCGAAGGCGGTGTCGAAATAGAAACAGTCGCTGCTGAAAACCCGGACGCAATAAGCAAAATTCATGTTGACCCAGCGGTGGGACTTACACGTGAAGCAGCACAAGCTTGGGTAGAGGGAGCCAACCTCAACCCCGTTGCTGTAGAAGGTGCGGTCGACATCGCCATGAAGCTCTACGACGCATACGTGAAAGGCGACGCAGACCTCGTTGAGATCAACCCACTCATCCTCACACCCGATAACCGAGTGCACGTCCTCGACGCCAAAGTCACGCTCGACTCAAACTCAGTATTCCGGCACGAGGACTACGCAGAATTCGACGAAACCCAGCCCCGAGACGAACGCGAGGAAGCAGCCCATGAGAAAGGCCTTCAATATGTTGGACTCGAAGGCAGTGTCGGTGTCATCGCAAACGGAGCCGGACTTGCTATGTCAACCGTCGATGTTGTTAACCAAGTCGGAGGAAAGCCAGCCAACTTCCTCGATATAGGTGGCGGAGCCAATGCCGACGTCATGGCCGGAGCCCTTGAAGTCATCAACAACGACCCCGAAGTCAAATCAATCTTCATCAACATTTTCGGTGGGATCACTCGAGGCGAAGAAGTGGCCAACGGCATTATCGAAGCACTCAACAGAGTAGACATTGATGCCCCAATCGTTATCCGGCTTGACGGCACCAACGCTGACGAAGGACGAGAAATTCTTCAACCAGCCCTGAATGACAAATTAATGATGGAACCAACCATGCTCGACGCCGCTAAAAGAGTCGTCGAACTTGCCAAGGGAGCAGAGGCATGAGCATCTTCGTAGACAGCAACACCAAAGTTATCTACCAAGGACTGACAGGCAGCCAGGGTCGTTACTACGGTTTACTCAACCGTGACTACGGGACTCAGGTTGTCGGTGGAACCAACCCCAAAAAGGCTGGCGAAGACGTTGATGGGATCCCCATCTTCGCCAACTGTGCAGAAGCAGTACAAGCCACCGGAGCAACCGCATCTTGCATCTTCATTCCCGCTGCAGGCGTGTATTCAGCAGTTATGGATGCGGCAGCCGGCGGAATCAAATTCATCGTGTGCATCACCGAAGGTGTGCCCGCACACGATGAAGCAACTTTCTACAATGAACTCAAAGCACAGTACCCAGACGTTCAGCTACTTGGACCCAACTGTCCAGGCATCATCAGCCCCGGACAATGCAATATCGGTATCACCGCAGGACACATAGCTAAAGCCGGCGGACCGGTCGGCATAGTCAGTAGGTCAGGAACTCTGACATACCAAGCTCTCTATGAATTGCAACAAAAAGACATTGGCGTTACGACATGCGTCGGGATTGGCGGAGACCCAGTACCCGGGACCTCGTTTATTGACTGTCTTGCAGCATTTGAAGCTGACCCTGACACACAAGCGGTAATGATGATCGGCGAGATAGGTGGATCAGCTGAAGAAGAAGCAGCAGATTTCATCAAGAATCACATGACAAAACCAGTTTCGTCTTATATCGCCGGGGTGACAGCACCCCCAGGAAAGAAAATGGGACACGCCGGAGCTATCGTCTCTGGAGGCAAAGGAACAGCTGACGCGAAGATGGAAGCCCTACGCGACGCCGGAGTCAAAGTCGGACTCAACCCGACGGAAGCCGGTGAACTGATGGCAGAGATCGTCGCCTCCTTGTAGCCCAAACCAACTAGGTTCCAAGGGGTGCGTCTCGCAGTACTTGCATCCGGAACCGGTTCAATATGCAAAGCAATCATCAAAGCCGATGTTGACGTCGCCGCGGTTGTAGTTGACAGACGTTGTCCAGCAATTGGTCTAGCAGAAGCTGACAACATTCCTGCTGTTCTTGTTGAACGTAGCAACTTTGGAACAGGGTTTGATCGCAACCAGTATTCGACTGAAGTCGTAGCCGCCTTACAAGCGGAAGACATTGAAGTCGTGGCGATGGCCGGGTTTGGGACCATATTAGGCGCCCCATTTTTCGATGCATACGAAGGACGAGTACTGAACACACACCCATCGCTCCTACCCTCATTTCCCGGGTGGCACGCCGTCACCGATGCGCTTCAACATGGTGTGCGAGTCACAGGTTGCACGGTGCACATAGCAACACTGGAAGTTGACGCCGGCCCAATCCTCGCCCAAGCACCAGTCGAAATACGAGACGATGACGATGAGACATCGCTTCATGAGCGAATCAAATTGACCGAACGCGATCTCTACCCCGCCACGATCAAAAAGTTTCTTACCCAGATGGAGAACCAAAGATGAGAGCACTTATTTCGGTATACGACAAAACTGGAATCATAGAAACAGCCAAAGCGCTAGCTGAACTTGGCTGGGACATTGTGTCCAGCGGAGGCACCGCCACAGCACTCAAAGAAGCCGGTGTGGACGTA
>Ga0208130_1000234_pt1 | contig 29990 bp, 22 predicted proteins | sample ETNtaG_31_FD_185771 | JGI IMG/M metagenome (GOLD analysis project Ga0208130, IMG submission 185771) | Marine microbial and viral communities from oxygen minimum zone, Eastern Pacific Ocean - ETNP201310SV78 (SPAdes) (version 2) | ecosystem: Environmental > Aquatic > Marine > Oceanic ... | reverse complement strand
TGGTTGGGAATTCACTGGTTGGACAGGAGATTATGAAGGAACGGAGAATCCAATTGAATTAACAATTACTGAGGCTAAAAGTTTGACAGCAAATTTTGAGCAAAGTGGTAAACAAGTTTTCATTCCGTGGGATGGTGCATTTGAAATAGATGCAGAAGATGACTGGTATTTTGGAAGATCACGAGAATCAGAAAATTTTGTTGTTTTTTGGCAATCAGGATTTGGAAGTGATCCTAATTCATCTGAAATACCAGAGGATATGCGAGTAGATATTGATTTATTATTAATTAAGGCAGAAGAATATTTTCTAAAAAACATAGAATTAGGTTTTGCTATACCTGGAGAAACTGGATCGTATTTAAATCAATATAAACTAATGATTATGCTTCTTTATGATGATGGTTGGCAAGCATTCGGAGCAGGTTATAATGATGTGATTGGAGCTATCTGGATAAGCCCAGCTACTACTAAACCAGGAATGTCTGTTGTCGCTCACGAAATTGGACATGCATTTCAATATCAAGTTAATTGTGATCTTGGGGGAGGATCTGGATATCGATATGGATTTGGTCCGAATGAATCAGGAGGAAATGGTTTCTGGGAACAAACTGCTCAATATCAAGCTTTTAAGTCTTATCCAGAATTAAAATTTAACGAAGTGGATTTTTATAACAATAATTCAAATAAAACATTTATGCACGAGGACATCCGATATCAAAGTCACTTTATTCATAGTTATTGGGAGGAGAAACATGGAATAGATTTTATAGGAAAATTGTGGAGAAATTCTGAAAAACCAGAGGACCCTGTCCAAGCTTACATGAGAATTAATAATATTACTCTTGATGATTTTCATAAAGAATATTTTGATGCTGCGTCAAAATTTGTTACATGGGATTTAGATAATTTAAGAGAATTTGGTCGTGAACATATTGATGCTAATAGTGCAATAGCTAATTTAACTTATATAGAAGATAGAAAATATAAAATTTCAAAAGAGGATAGTCCTGGAACCACAGGATATAATATAATTAAATTAAATGTTCCAGAAACTGGAACTATAGTAAGTTTAGATTTCCAGGGACTATTAAACGATGATGAGTACGATCAAATAATTAATCCTTCAGATGCTAGTTGGCGAATTGGTTATGTAATTCAATTAGATAATGAAGAACGTATTTATGGTAATATGAGTAGAGCAGATGGAGATACCCCTACGACCGTTAGTATAACAATACCTGAATTTACAGATAAACTTTGGTTTGTTGTAACTGGTGCGCCTAATTCATATAATCCCCGTCCATGGATAGATCCTCCTCATCCAGAAGAACGTTGGCCTTATCAAATTACACTAACAAATACTAATCAATATGGCGCCTGTAATTTTAATGATACATTATTGACAAATATCAATTTAAATTATAATCTTTCTTTTCCAGTTGATGAAAATAATTACACAGGTATTACTTTACAACTTGATGAAGACGATATAATTCAACTTCAAGAAGGATTTAAATTATGTTCTTCTGATATCTCTAGTATGATAGGTAATGAAATTCTATTTGGTGCTGTAGAAGCGGATGGGAATATAAATTATAATTATACCGCAAATGGATTTGGTCATTGGTTTGATGTTAATGGTAATGTTGTGAATTGGAGTGGTGGTTTGTCAAGAATAGCATCTGAGTTTAATGAGTCAGAATTTATATTTAATATTGCTCAATATCCAGGAAAATTAAATTCAGGAGAATCATACTCATTCAAACAAGTACTGGTATATAATAATTACATGGCAATATTTACATTTAACATACTTATAGAGTGATGGTGAGATTATTTATAATCTAATCTATAATTTATATTATGTAAAATAGAATAGTTTCTTAAATATTATTAATTAGCATATAATATTATGTAAATTGCAAGAAATTAATTTATTAAAATGAAAACATCAAAGATTCTAAAGATAATTGGATTAATATCCCTAATTTTTATTTGTGGAATGATATACATTCTATTTATTAATCCAGCAAGTCCAAGAGGCTCATCAGAATTTATTAAAGACGAATTAACAATGTCAGTTGATTATGGAAGACCTTACAAAAAGGAAAGATTAATTTTTGGTGAATTAGACGCAGGTGCCTTGGTTCCTTATAATTCTTACTGGAGACTTGGAGCTAATATGGCAACAACATTTGAAACTAATCAAAACATATCCTTTGCAGGAAGAATGCTTAATAAAGGTAAATATAGGATGTATGTAGTACCTTATGAAGATTCTTGGATGATTACTTTAAATACTGAATCTGGTGCATTTGGCTATTCAGAACCAAATTATGAAAAAGATATTTTATCTGTTAATGTTTCATCAAAACAAATGACTGATGTTTTAGAACAATTAACAATTGATTTTCTTGAAGACAGTATTGGTGTTTCACTTAGAATTAGATGGGATTCAACAATGGTTCTAATTGGAATAAATTAACATAAAAATATACATCAAAAGTGTGGTTTACTATTAAAAATCTAATTAAAACGATTTTATTCATATCGTTAATTACAGTTTTAATTTATTTCGCAATTTCATTTTTACAAACAAAGAGAAATGTTATGGATATTGAAGACTATTCTCCTAAGTCTACTTTAAAAGTTAAACAAACTCTTTTAAGAAAATCTAAATATCCGTTTATTGATGTTCATAATCATCAATTTGATATGCCAATTAAAAATCTTGGTAAACTGGTAAATGAAATGGATAGCTTAAACATGGCTTTTATGATTAATTTGAGTGGTTTCAGAGGTATATACCTGACAAAATCACTTGAAAACATTAAAGAATCTGCCCCTACTCGATTTGGTTTATTTGTAAATATAGATTTTGAGACAATAGATGATCCTGATTTTGAGGATAAAACTTTGAAAATAATTCGTGATGCTGTTAATGATGGCGTAGTGGGTTTAAAAGTGTATAAATCTTTAGGTTTAACTGATAAAGACTCAAATGGAAATAGAATTAGTGTAAATGATCCACGATTAGATCCTATTTGGAACTTGTGTGGTGAATTGAATATACCAGTTTTGATTCATTCTGGTGAGCCTGAAGCATTTTGGTTTGATAAAAATAAATATAATGAACGATGGTTAGAATTAAGACAAAAACCAGGTAGATACAGAGGAGATACATCTAAATATCCTTCATTTGAAACTGTCATTTCTGAACAACATGATATTTTCAGAAAACATCCTGAGACAATTTTTATTAACGCACATTTGGGTTGGATGGGTAGTGATTTAGATGCATTATCTGATCACTTAGATACCTATAATAATGTAATGACAGAAATTGGTGCAGTTCTAGCTGAGCTTGGCAGACAGCCTATAAGGGCTCGAAAATTCTTAACTGAATATAAAAATCGAGTTCTTTTTGGAAAGGATTCATATAATGTATCCGAATACTATACATACTTTAGAGTTTTAGAGACAGATGATGAATATTTTGATTACTACAGAAAAAGGCATGCTCATTGGAAGATTTACGGTTTAAATCTTCCTGATTCAGTTTTAAAACCCTTATATTATGAGAATGCATTAAAACTTTTTCCTAATATTGATAAAAATTTATTTAAATGATAATCGTAAATACTCCAGAAATACCAAATCAAGAGATCATTCAGTCACATGGAATAGCACGCGGAAGTACTGTTCGTGCTAGAAACGTCGGCTCAGATATTTTTGCAGGATTAAAAAATCTTATTGGTGGAGAAATATCTGAATACACCAAGCTCCAGGCAGATTCTCGCGAACAAGCTTTGAAAAGAATGCAGGAAGATGCTAAAAAAATGGGTGCTAATGCTGTTGTAAATGTAAGAATTACCACTTCTATGGTAATGCAAGGTGCTTCGGAGATATTAGCATATGGTACAGCTGTCACTGTAAAATAAATTATTTATGTTTTTATTTCCTCTTTTTATATATGTCATTCTAGCCTTAATTATTATTTTTTTAATAATTAAGCGAATTAATGATAAGAAAAAGGAAAAATTTGAAAAACGAGATAATTAATATTTTAGAAGATCAATAACTTTTTCTTTCAATCTTTGTTTAGGTAAATATTGAGATTCAAGCTTTGAATTAAAAGGAATGGGAGTATCTAATGATCCTACTCTTACAATTGGTCCATCTAAATATTCAAAACAGTTTTCTACTATTTGAGCAGAAATTTCTCCCATATAACCACCAAAGATACTATCTTCTTGAAGAAGAACGACTTTATTACATTTTTTTATTTGATCAAAAACTGTTTCTTGATCCCATGGTACGAGTGTATTTAAATCAATAACACAAATCTTATTTTCAGGGTGCTTATTTGCTTCCTCTAAAGCCCAATGAACTCCCAAGCCATATGAAATTATAACTAATTCACTACCACTTTTTCTTATCATAGCCTTTCCTAATTCTAAACAATACTTATTATTGGGAACAGGTTCTTCAATTGATCTGTATAGGTTTTTATGTTCAAAAAATAGTACGGGATTTGGGTCATCAATAGAGGAATGTAATAATCCTTTTGCTTCATATGGGAAAGCAGGATATACAACTTTAAGTCCAGGAACAGTTGTAAACCATGATTCGTTACTTTGGGAATGAAATGGTCCAGCTCCTACTCCACCTCCACAAGGCATTCTAATTACAATATTTGCAGTTTGTCCCCATCTGTAATAAGATTTTGCTAATAGATTAACAACAGGTGTAAAACCACTTGAAACAAAATCAGCAAATTGCATTTCAACTATGGATTTATGCCCCTTAATAGCAAGACCGTATGCAGTTGATACAATCACTGATTCACAGATTGGTGTATTTCTAACTCTATCTTTTCCAAATTTATTTAGCAGTCCTTCGGTAATTTTAAAGACTCCGCCATACTCAGCAATATCTTGACCCATAATAACTAAATCGTCATTTAGTGTCATTGCTTCATGATGAGTTTCTGAAAGAACATCTATAAATCTTTTACTTATCTTTTCTTGATTATTATTGACAATTTCAATAATTGGTGACTTAGAGTAAACATCATTTAATTCATAATTAATATTTGGTTCAACTTCTGGTGAATTATTAGCAAGATCCCATTCTGATTTAATTTGATTATCAATATCTAAATATATCTTTTTTTTAAGATTTTCATTTAGGACTTTTTCTTTAAATAAATAGCTTTCATAATTAGAAATGGGGTCTTTAAGCTTCCACTCTTTCATTAAGTTTTCGGGTACATATGAAGTGCCACTAGCCTCTTCATGACCTCTTATTCTAAATGTTTTAAATTCAACTAGAACCGGTCTGGGACTTTTACGTTGACTTTTTAAAATACCATCAATTTTTGAATAAACTTCTAAAATATTATTTCCGTCGATTATATGAGATTCCATTGAATATGCCAAACCTCTTTCTGATATATTTTTTAATACAAACTGTTCTTTTGTGGGAGTGGATAATCCATATCCGTTATTTTCTACGCAAAATAAAACAGGTAAATTCCAAACAGACGCAACATTAAGTGCTTCATGAAAATCTCCTTCACTAGTTCCTCCTTCACCAGTAAATACGGCACAAACTGATTTTTCTCTATTAATTTTACTAGACAAGCCTATCCCATTGGCAATACCAAACTGGGGACCTAAATGGGATATCATCCCAACTATATTATAATTTTGAGTTCCAAAATGAAAACTTCTATCTCTTCCTTTAGTGAAACCAGATGGTTTTCCTTGCCATTGACCAAATAATTTTCTTAAATCAATTTTTCTAGTAGTAAAAACGCCAAGATTTCTGTGCATTGGTAAAATATATTCATCATCTTTAAGTGCAGATGTTACTCCAACAGAAATAGCTTCCTGACCAATTCCTCCAAACCACTTAGAGACCTTACCCTGTCTTAATAGAAGTAACATTTTTTCTTCTATTTTTCTTGGTAATATCAATGATTTGTAGAGTGAAAGTAGTTTTTTGGTTGATAATCCTTTTCTGTAAAACTTCATTTAATTGATTTGTATAAATGTATAAAACTTAACTATAATTTGTAATTTTAATAAAATATTTTTGATGACCAAAAAGTTGCTAAATAGTTTTGAATCTCTTGGAGATATAAAATTTAATTATCTATCAGCTGATCTAAAATCTGATAAAATTAAAGGTGATCAAAATAAGCCTTTTATATCTCAAAATCTTGAGGCTCATTTCTCAAATAAAGGAAGAGCTGGAAAAGTCGTAACGATAATCAAAGGATTTAATGGTGATGTTCAAGAATTAAAATTTCTAGCTAAAAACATTAAATCATTTATAGGAACAGGAGGAACTGTAAAAAATAATGAAATAATTATTCAAGGTAACTTTAGAGATAAGATCATTAGTTATTTAGTAACAAATGGTCATAAAGTTAAAAGGGTTGGTGGTTAAAGAGTTTTCCATTGGATAACCTCTTTCTTTTTTTTAATAATGAATTTATTTGCTTTGCTAAAATGTTTGTTGCCAAACCAATATCCTCTATTTGCTGACATTGGAGATGGATGTCCAGAAGTTAGTATTAAATGTTTTGACCCATCTATTAGTTTAGATTTCATTTTAGAATAGTTACCCCATAACATAAAAACAATATTCTTTTTATTTATTGATATGTACTTAATTATTTCATCTGTAAATGTTTCCCATCCCTTATTTTGATGACTCCCTGGTCTACCTTCTTCTACCGTTAATGTTGAGTTTAAAAGTAAAACCCCTTGTTTACCCCAGCTACTTAAATCTCCACTCTTAGGATAATCCATACTCATGTCATCTTGTATTTCTTTAAATATATTAATTAAAGAAGCTGGATGGTTTGTTGTCTTCGAGACTGAAAATGAAAGACCATTGGCTTGATTTTTACCATGATATGGATCTTGTCCAAGTATAACTACTTTTAAAGAACTAAATGGACAAATTTTAAAGGCATGAAAAATTAAATTAATTGGAGGATAGCATGTTTTTTTTTTATAATTAGATTTAACAAAAGTTATCAGTGATTTGAAATATTCTTTTTCCTTTTCTGAATTAATTATATTTTCCCAGCTAGGATGTATATTCTGCTTCACGATTTTATTATTTTTGTCGTGTCTAATTTAATAAAATTTGATGGTCTACATTCCTAAAAAAACATTTGAAGATTTAGAATTTCCCGATATACTTAGTCAAATATCTCAGTTTGCTATTACTCCAATGGCCAAAGAGTTAATTTTAAAAATCATACCAATTGATGGTGAAAATGAGAAGGTTAATTCCTTGCTATTGACCTCAGAATTTAGGTCATCATTTGATAATGAAAATAGAATTCCAAACCATGGCTTTGAATCAATTTTTAACTGTTTCCAACTATTAAAAATAGAAAATAGTGTTCTGGAGATAGAATCTTTTAGGAATATTGCCTCAACTTCTGATACAGTAAATAAATTATTAGCTTTTTTTAAAAAATTTAAAAGCTATTATCCAAATTTATATATACTGGGTAGTGAAATTGAAATCAACAAAGAGATTAAAAAAGAAATTGACTCTGTAATTGACCGCCATGGTCAAATTAATAATAATGCATCTGATAATTTATATACGATTAGAAAAAAAAACCAAGAATTAAGAAGTAAAATTGGACAATCATTTAATAAGTCTTTGAGTTATTATAATAATTTGGAATATCTAGACGATATAAGAGAGTCTGTAATTGATAATAAAAGAGTTCTTGCTATTAAGGCCATGTATAGAAGAAAAGTCAAAGGAAGCATAATGGGTAGTTCGAAAACAGGTAGTATTGTTTTTATTGAACCTGAAACCACATTTCAATTATCAAGAGAACTTCAAAATTTACTTTTTGAAGAGGATGAAGAAATAAAAAAAATATTAAGTCATCTAACAGATTATTTTAGGGATTTTTTACCCCTGCTTATGACTTACCAAGATTATTTAGTTAAGATTGATATATGCTATTCAAAATCTCGCTATGCTCAAGAAATTAATGGAATAATGCCGATTATTTCAAATAAACAAGAGATTCAAGTTTTTGATGCTTACCATCCTCTTTTGTATAGATCAAATAATCTTGAAAACGCTAAAACATTTCCACAAGATATTGTTCTAAATGACAATAATAAAATAATTGTTATTTCTGGTCCTAATGCTGGAGGTAAAAGTATCACACTTAAAACAATTGGATTACTTCAGTTAATGATTCAAAGCGGAATCTTAATTCCTGTTCATGAACGTAGCAGGTTATGTTTTTTTGACCGAATATTAACAGATATTGGAGATAATCAATCAATTGAAAATCATCTTAGTACCTATTCCTACAGATTAAAGAATATGAAAACATTTTTAAAAAAATGTAATAAAAACACACTTTTTTTAATTGATGAATTTGGAACAGGATCTGATCCAGAATTAGGAGGAGCACTAGCAGAGGTGATTTTAGAAGAGTTTTATAATAGAGATTCATTTGGTCTAATTACAACTCACTATTCAAATTTAAAATTATTAGCAAATGAATTACCTGCTATGTCTAATGCAAATATGCAGTTTGATAGCGAAACTCTTGAACCTATATATAAACTTGCACTTGGAGAAGCTGGAAGCTCTTTTACTTTTGAAGTCGCACAAAAAAATGGACTTCCTTTCAGTTTAATTAATAGAGCCAAAAAGAAAATAGAAAGTGGTAAGGTGAGGTTTGATGCTACAATTGCAAAACTCCAAAAAGAGAGAAACTCGATGGCAAAAACTGGTTTATCCTTAAAGAAAAAGGAAATTATAGCTGAAAAAGAAACTAATAAACTTGCTGAGTTAAATGAAAAAACTAAAAATAAATTAACTAATTATCAGGAATTATATGATCACAATAAAAAAATGATCCTACTTGGAAATAAATTAAATGATATTGCTGAAAAATATTTTATAAATAATAAAAAGAGACCAATGATTTCTGAGGCAATTCAATTAATTGAATTTGAAAATTCAAAACGAAATAAAAAATCAGCATCAATTATTAATAATCAGAAAATAATCAAAAAAATTACTGAATTTGAGGTTAAAAAAAAGATAAATAAAATTCGAATTCAAAAAAAGAAAGCAAAGTCAATATCTATTAAAAAGTCAAACATAGATCTAAAGGTAGGAGATGAAGTAAGAATATTTGATAGCAAGTCTATAGGGACTATTGATTCAATTAACAAAAATAGAGCAATTGTTAATTATGGTAAATTTACAACACAAGTTAATCTTGATCAATTAGAATATGTCAAATAAATTTCTTGATAAAATAATTATTTTATACGATGGACATTGTCCACTATGTCATTATTGGGTAAGATATGCAATCAAAATGGATGTGAAAAAGCAACTTTATTTTGCTCCATTACAAGGTGAATTTGGTAAAGCTTTTGTTTTTGAAAATAAGTTAATGAATTTTGATACAGTTATTTTATATTTTCCAGGCAATAAACCTTTCATATACTCACAGGCAGTTTACGAGCTATTAAAATATCTTGAAATACGCAATCTTCTATATTACCTTCTAATGATCACACCTACAGTTATTTCAAATATAGTATATAGGTTTGTAGCTAGAATCAGATATTTGTTTTATAAAAGATATGATAATTGTGAATTACCTAGTAATGAAATTTTATCTAAAATAATTCAATAATTTTTTTTACTTTTTTAACTTTCCAACCGATTTTGCAACTAACATTGAAACTGTTGCGTCTCCTGTAACATTTACAATTGTTCTACACATATCAAGAGGCCTGTCTACTGCAAATATTAATGCAAGACCTGCTTCAGGTATACCTGCTTGTCCTAAAACAATAATTAACATAATCATTCCAGCACTTGGTACAGCTGCAGCGCCAATTGATGCTAGTGTTGCAGTAACAACTATTCCTAATTGGGTAGAAAAAGATAAATCCATACCGAAAGCTTGAGCAATAAAAACAGCAGCTACAGCTTGATAAACACTTGTTCCATCCATATTAATAGTAGCTCCTATGGGCAATACAAAACTTGATATTTCTTTGTCAACTCCAAGTTTATTTTCAACTCTTTCCATTGTAACAGGTAAAGTTGCAGCACTAGAGCTTGTAGAAAAAGCAAGTAATTGTGCAGGAGATATGCCTTTAATAAATTTTACTGGATTAATTCCAGTAAAAATTTTAACAATAAATATGTAAATAAAAATCATAATAATTAATCCAAGAATTAATGTTAATGAATATGCACCTAAAGCGATGAACAAATCTATACTTGGAGATTCAACTACAAGTGCTGCAAGTAAAGCAAAAACTCCATAAGGTGCAGAAATCATTATAATATCTATTAGTTTAAGAATTATATAATTAAATGAATCAAAAAATTTCTTCACAGGTTTTGACTTGTCTTCAGGAATTAAAATCATTCCTATTCCAAAGAAAAGAGCAAAAAATATTACTTGAAGCATGTTTTTGTTGTCTGTAGTTGCATTAAAAATATTACTTGGGACTACATCAACTAAAGCTTGAAGTGGGCCTGTTTCTTTTTGCTTTTCTGCGGCAGATTGTTTTTTTTCAGCTTCTGATTTATATGAGGTCATTAATTCATTTCTAGTATTTTCATTAATTGTACTACCTGGAGAAATTGTATTTACAAGAAACAAACCAATAATAACAGCTAAAACAGTTGTACATAAATATATAATAACAGTCCTACCTCCAATCGTAGATAATTTAGAAATATCTTTTAAATCTGAAACACCTTTGATTAAAGAAGCTAATATTAAAGGCATTGCAATGAGTTTTAGCAGGTTTATAAAAATTGTTCCAAATGGCTTAATCCAATCAGAAATAAATGAACTCCCCCATGATATTTGAGATCCTAAAATTCCAAATAAAACTCCTAAAACCATTCCTATTATTATCTTCCAATGTAATGCTAAATTTTTCATTTTAAATTTTATAATTTTATTGTTCGATTTAATAAAACAAAATCTGCAAGAGTAATTGCAGCCATTGCTTCCACAATAGGAACAGCTCTAGGAACAACACACGGGTCATGTCTTCCTTTACCTTCCATTGTAATTTTTTCACCTTTTTTATTAATTGTTTCTTGATTTTGCATTATTGTTGCAACAGGTTTAAATGCAACATCAAAATAAATATCCATTCCATTGGATATTCCTCCTTGAATACCCCCAGATTGATTTGATTTAGTAGATCCGTCTTCATTGTACAAATCGTTATGCTCACTTCCTTTAAGTTTGGTTCCTGAAAACCCACTTCCATATTCAAAACCTTTAACAGCATTAATAGAAAGCATAGCCTTACCAAGTTGAGCATGTAATTTGTCAAAAACAGGCTCACCAAGACCAATTGGTACATTTTGTATTACGCACCTCACTACTCCACCCACAGTATTTCCTTCTTTTTTGATCTTTTTTATGTAAGTTTCCATCTTTAAAGCTGTTTCAATATCAGGACACCTTACAGGATTTAGTTCAGTATTATTAAAATCAAGCTCATTATATGACTTATCAATCTCAATAGTTCCAACCGATTTAACAAATGCATTAAAGCTTATTGAACTTAAAAACTGTTTTGCTATTGAGCCAGCAACCACCCTAGAAGCAGTTTCTCTTGCAGAACTTCTTCCGCCTCCACGATAGTCTCTGTGGCCATACTTTTTGTCATAGACTAGATCCGCATGAGATGGTCGATAACTATCTTTAATATGATTATAATCTTTTGATTTTTGATTTGTATTGTGTATCACAAATGAAATTGGAGTTCCAGTAGTTTTGCCTTCAAAAATACCTGATAAAAAAACTACTTCATCAGCTTCTTTTCTTTGGGTTACAATAGCTGATTGACCTGGCTTTCTTCTAGCTAAGTCATATTGTATTTTTTCAATATCTAAATTGATATTGGAGGGGCATCCATCTAATGTGCCACCTATTGCTGGTCCATGAGATTCACCGAATGTTGTGAGTTTGAATAAGCTTCCGAATGTATTACCTGCCATAAATAAAAATAATTACAAATATAACTCTTTAAAAATATCTTTGATCAAGTGTTAGAAGCCAAATCAAATTTGTAATTTTAAACCATGAAAAAAATATCCATAAATAATATACGCAACTATAGTTTTCTATTTTTTTTAATTTTATTTTCTTGTTCAACAGAACCCGGTAAATATAAAATTTCTGGTAATATAGATGCCAAAGATGGATTAAAAGTATATAGAGTAGTTGCTGATATAAATAATCAACCCCAAATTATTGATTCAACAATAATTAATAGTAATAAATTTGAAATGAATGGTGTTGCTTTAACTCCATCAATTAGTTTTCTTCAAGTTGAAAGCTTCAGTTTTAGTTTACCCATTATAGTTGAAGAAGGTAATGTTAAGGTTAAAATTATTAAAGATGACATTGGATCTTCAAAAATATCTGGAACAACATCAAATGATCACTTTAATGAATATAAGTTTGAAACTAAGGAATTTGTTGAAGCAATTGATCTAATTAAAATTGACATTCAAAAAGCTGCTCAAGAAGGAAATAATGCATTGGTGAAAGACTTTCAAGATGATTATAAGAATGTTCAAGATCAAATTTATTCCTACGAATTAGAATTTTTAAAAAGAAATTATGACTCTTACCTAAGTATTATCTTACTAGAGAGATTTATCGCAAGTAAAGTTTTATCAATTTCTGAAGCCATCAATGTTTTTGATTTAATGACAGAAAGAATTCAAAATTCTGATATTGGAATTAAATTAAAGAATACATTCGATAACCCTGATCAACCTATTGATATTGGTTACTATGCACCCAATTTTACTGCTCCTAATCCTGATGGACAGATGAAAAGCTTAAATGACATGTTAGGAAAAGTGACTTTATTAGAGTTTTGGGCATCATGGTGTGGACCATGCAGAAGAGAAAATCCAAATCTTGTCAAAATTTATAATAAATATAAAGATTTAGGTTTTAACATTATAGGAGTTTCTCTTGATAAAAGCATGCCTCAATGGACAAAAGCAATTGAAGATGATTATTTAACATGGGACCATCTTTCTAATTTAAAATTTTGGCAAGACCCTATTGCAAGATTGTATAAAGTAAGAGCCATTCCTGCAAGCTTTATTTTAGATGAAAAGGGACTAATTGTATCAAAAAATTTGAGAGGCTATCAATTGGAAGCAAAAATATCTGAACTCATTAAAGGTAATTAGATTTTATCTATTTTTTGTTTATAATAAATAATTCCAATAATTATTACAAGTGTCATAAGCATCAACGTGTTAAAGGAAATTATAATAAGTTTTGGCATTAAAAAAATTGATAATAAAATTCCACCAATTGCTCCTCCCAGATGTGCAGAATGTCCTATTCCATCATTTTGTTTTTTTAATCCATAAAAGGTATATGCTAAATAAGCAACACCAAAAAAATATCCTGGCATTGGAATTGGAAGAAAAAGTAATGCTAATTGTAAATTAGGATAAGCTAGAATTGCACTAAATAAAATCCCAGTCACCGCTCCACTTGCACCAACAGCAGAATAATTATTATCATTATTATGGATTATAAAACAAAATAAACTACCTAATATTAAACAAGTTAGATAAATACAAAAAAACCAAAAAATTCCAAAAGCATTTAGAACAAAATCACCAAAAAAATATAAAGTTATCATATTGAATATTAGGTGTTGTTTATCAACATGAAGAAAACCAGAAGTTAGAAATCGATAGTATTGCCCATTTTTAATTTCATCCATTTTAAAATAAAATTTTTGAAATAAGTATCTGTCCCCAAATCCCTTGTAACTTATAATGGAATTTAACAAAATTATAATCAGAACTTCAAAAGATATATTCATAAATGTTATTTGACCTCAAAACTATTAAATTTGTGTAAAACTTATTGTATGAAGCGAATTGCTTTTTTATTAACTTACCCTTTACTTTTAATTATTTCAATCCTTCCCTTTCGCTTGCTTTATATTTTTTCGGACTTTGTAAGCTTCCTCTTGTATTATTTGTTTTCTTATCGAAGTAAAATGATAAAAAAAAATTTATCACTTTCTTTTCCTAAAATGTCTAAAAAAGATTTGCTTGTGATCGAAAGAGCTTTTTATACTCATATGTGTGATATTTTTTTAGAAATGATAAAATCTATGTCAATTTCACTTAAATCAATTAAAAAGAGGTTTAAGGTTAATAATATTAATTTAATAACTAAATTTTCGAAAAATCAAAGAAGTGTAATTATAATTTGTGGACATTATGCTAGTTATGAATGGATGTTGTTTTTAGCTAAAGAGTTCAAAAGCTCTACATATGGAATATATACTCCTTTGACTAATATTTATTTTGATAAATTAGTTAAAAAAATTAGAAAAAAACATGATGCTTTTTTAATTTCTAGATATCATACAATTCAAAAAATAAAGGAGCATAATGATAATAATCACAAAGGAGTGTATGGATTTGCTGCAGACCAATCTCCTTATCCTAAAAATAAAACTTATTGGCGAACTTTCTTGGGAAATCATGTTCCAGTCTTTACTGGAGCAGAAAGAGTCGCAAAAGAATTTGATATGGCCGTCGTTTATGCAGATATTAAAAGAGTGAAAAGAGGTTATTATGAAGTAGATTTTAAATTAATTACTGAAAAACCAAAAAAAACAAGAGAAAATGAAATTACTGATAAGTTTTTTGAATTACTCGAAAAATCGATAAAAGTTGATCCCTCCCAATACTTGTGGTCTCACAATAGATATAAATATATGCATCTATCCCCTAATAACTTTAAATAAGCTTTTTTATTTCCTTAATAAAATCTTTTGCTAATTTATCTGCTTTATTTTTTGATGTAGATTCTGCATATATCCTTATAATAGGCTCAGTATTTGATTTTCTGAGATGTACCCAAGAATTTTCAAAATTAATTTTTACACCATCAATTGTAATTGGATTTTTATCTATATAATTGTTTTCTATTTTTGATAATATATTATTTACATTCATGTTTGGTTCAAGAATTATTTTCTTTTTACTAGAATAATATTCTGGATATGTTTTTTTTAATTCTGAAACCGTATCCTTTCTCTCTGCAAGAAGTGAAAGGAATAAAGCAATTCCAACAACAGCATCTCTTCCATAATGAAGCTCTGGTAATATTACACCTCCATTTCCTTCTCCACCTATAATAGCATTCTGTTTTTTCATTAGATCTACAACATTAACTTCCCCAACAGCACTAGCAAAATAGTTTCCATTGTATTTCATTGTAATTTTTGATAGCGCTAGAGTAGATGATAAATTTGAAACGGTATTTCCAGTTTTTTTTGATAAAACATAATCTGCACAAGCAACAAGTGTATATTCTTCACCAAACATTTTGCCATTTTCATCAACAAAAGCTAATCTATCTACATCTGGATCAACAACTATACCTAGATCAGCATTATTATTTATAACGGCCTTGGATAAGTCAGTTAAGTTTTCTTCTAGGGGTTCTGGATCATGGGGAAATTCTCCTGTAGGTTTACAATGAATACCTATGCAATTTACTCCCAATTTACTAAGTAGTTTTGGAATTATAATACCACCAGTTGAATTAACACCATCTACTACAACTGTATAGTTTGATTTTTTAATTGATTCAATATTAATATATTTTAAATTTAAAACTTTATTAATATGATAGTCTATATATTTAGAAACTGGTTTAATTGAACCAAGATTGTCAATATCAGAAAAATTATAATCTTCATTTTCGGCAATTGATAATATTTCATCACCATCATTTGAGCTTAAAAATTCACCTTGGTTATTTAATAACTTCAATGCATTCCAATTTTTAGGATTATGACTAGCAGTAATAATAATTCCTCCTGATGCATTTTCATTAGTAACTGCAATTTCAACAGTTGGAGTTGTTGACAACCCTAAATCAATACAATCAATTCCAAGTCCTACAAGTGTATTTTGAACTAAACTTTGAATCATTGGCCCAGAAATCCTTGCATCTCTTCCAACCACAACTTTTATTTTTTTATTTGGATATTTATTTTTCAAAAAAATACCAAATGAAGTCGAATATTTTAAAACATCAATTGGAGTAAGATTTTGATTGGGCTTACCTCCTACTGTACCTCTAATTCCTGAGATTGATTTAATTATAGTCATATATTTCAAATATAGTAAGAGAATGAATAATATCGATAATAGAAATTATATTAATATAAACTATTCTATTTTTGGAGCATGAATTATTTGGCTCATATATACTTATCAGGAAATGACATTGAACTCGCAATAGGAAATTTTATTGCTGACAGTGTTAAAGGATATAAATATAATGAATACCCAACCAGTTGGCAAAAAGGAATATTACTTCATAGATTTATTGATTCCTATACTGATTCTCATTTAATTTTTAAAAGTCACGCTAAACTATTTTTTAATTCTCATAGACATTATAGTAGAGTCTTAATTGATATGTATTATGATCATATCCTAGCAAAAAATTGGTCTAATTATCATGAAAAATCTTTAAAAGATTTTTCAAATCACTTTTATAAGAAATTGTTGGAAAATGAAGATCATCTTCCATTTGAAGTCAAATCATCATTAAAATATTTAATTTCAGATAATTGGTTTAATCTTTATTCTACAATTGATGGATTAAAAAGAATTTTGGCCCAAATGGAGTCTAGAATCAAATACACTTCAAAGCTTTCTGAAAGTACAGATAAATTTGTTTCACTTTTATCTATAATAGAACCTGAATTTTTTCTATTTTTCGAAGATATTCAAAAAGCTACTAAAACAGAATTATTAAAAACTAAATACAAATAATCATGAATAAGTTTATATTATTTTCAATTATTACTTTATTTATTAATTGTAATAAAAATGAAACTAAACAAATTAAAGCAGCTGTTGTTTCTGCACGTCAGGAAGCTTCCGATATAGGATTAAATATAATTGCAAATGGAGGAAATGCTTTTGATGCAATGATTGCAACTGACTTAGCTCTTTCTGTTTGTTATCCAAATGCTGGAAATATTGCAGGAGGAGGTTTTTTAGTATATAGAACAACTGATGGAAAGTTTGGTTCTTTAGATTATAGAGAAAAAGCACCAGAGCAAGCTACAAGAGATATGTATTTAGATTCTGATGGAAATGTTATATCAGGAAAAAGTACTATTGGAGGTTTAGCGGTTGGTATACCTGGAACAATAGCAGGTCTTTATGAAGTTCATAAAAAATTTGGAACAATGCCCTGGAAAGACTTAGTTCAACCAGCAATTAATTTAGCTAAAAATGGTTATAAAGTAACAAATAAGCAGAAAAGAAGCTTTGATAGTAAAAAAGAAGACTTCATAAAAATAAATGGTAAAAATACTTTTTATGCAACGGATTATAAAATAGATGATTTGGTAATAAACCTTCCTCTTGCAAATACATTGAAACTTATTCAAGATAAAGGTAGAGCAGGTTTTTATAAAGGAATTAATGCAGATAGATTGATTCAAAGAGTAAAAGAAACGGGAGGAATTATTACTAGTAATGATTTGGTTAGTTACTCCCCTGTTTGGAGAACACCCATTCAATTTAAATATAAAGAATTACTTATCACTTCTATGTCCCCCCCATCAAGTGGCGGAATTTGTTTAGGTCAAATGCTTGAAATGATTGAACCATTTGATATAAGTCAGTATGGTCATAATTCATTGAAATCCATACAACTCATGGTCGAAGCAGAAAGAAGATCTTATGCTGATAGAGCTGAGTTTTTAGGTGATCCAGATTTTATCGAAGTTCCTCAGAAAAAACTTTTAGATTCTATATATCTTAGTGATAGAATGAAAAGTTTTAATTGGGATAATGCAACTTTATCTAATGAGATTAACCCTGGGAATATTATTTTTAAAGAAACTGAAGAAACTACCCATTATTCTATTATTGACAAATTAGGAAATGCAATATCTGTTACAACTACCTTAAATGGAAGTTATGGATCAAAAGTATTTGTCGAAGATGGAGGCTATTTTCTAAATAATGAAATGGATGATTTTAGTAGTAAGCCTGGAGTCCCTAATATGTTTGGTCTTTTAGGAAGTGAAGCTAATTCAATTATGCCAGGTAAAAGAATGCTTAGCTCAATGACTCCAACAATAGTTGAAAAAAATAATAAATTATATATGATTTTAGGGACACCCGGTGGATCAACAATTATAACTTCTGTTTTTCAAACAATACTAAATGCATATGAATTTAAAATGAGCATGCAAGAAGCAGTTAATGCTGCTAGATTTCATCACCAATGGAAGCCTGATGTTGTTATTTTAGAGCCAAATAAATTTGATTCGGATTTAATTTTTAAACTTAATGAAAAAGGATATAATATTGAAGAAAAGTTTTCAAGAATTATTGGTAGGGTTGATGCTATAATGGTTGATGAAGATGGAAATATTTCTACTGGTGCAGACCCGAGGGGTGATGATTTTTCATCAGTTTTAAAATAATATTTTTGTTATAATTTATTGAGTATTTTTGGGATTTTAAAAGTTATATTTGCTAAATACTGAATATTTTATTTTTGGAGAATGTTATTGATGTAAAAGGTGCTCGTGTTCATAATTTAAAGAACATTGATTTAAAAATTCCACGAGAAAAATTAGTTGTAATTACAGGTCTATCAGGTAGTGGAAAATCTTCTCTTGCATTCGATACTTTATATGCAGAAGGTCAAAGAAGATACATGGAGACTTTTTCGGCTTATGTAAGACAGTTTTTGGGAAATCTTGAACGTCCTGATGTTGATAAAATTGATGGATTGTCACCAGTTATTGCTATAGAACAAAAAACTACTTCTAAGAGTCCACGTTCAACAGTTGGAACTATAACTGAACTTTATGATTATTTAAGACTTTTATATGCTAGAATTGGAACTGCATACAGTTATTTAAGTAACAAGCCTATGGTTAGTTATAGTCAAGATCAAATACACAAATTAATTTTAAATGATTATGATGATAAAAAAATAGCTGTTCTTTCTCCTTTGATAAAGTCAAGAAAAGGTCATTACAGGGATTTATTTGATAATCTGACCAGGCAGGGTTTTTTAAAAGCTAGAGTTAATGGAAAAATCATGGAGATTTCCAAAGAAATAAAACTTGATAGATATAAAAATCATGATATAGAGTTATTAATTGATGTTTTGAAAATTAATTATAATAATAATTCACAAAAACGTTTAAAAGAATCCATTAAAACTGCAATGCATTACGGTAAAGATAGTCTTATGATTATCAATTTAGATGAAAATGAAAATATTTCAAGATTTTTCAGTACTAATCTAATGTGCGAAACTTCTGGGATTTCATATCCTAAACCTGAACCAAATAGCTTTTCTTTTAATTCTCCAAAAGGAATGTGTAATTCATGCAAAGGTCTAGGTTTTAAGTTTGTAATTAATAGAGATAAAATTATTCCTGATAAATCGTTATCAATCAATAATGGTGGGATTATCCCTCTTGGTGAAAGTAAAAATAATTGGAGTTTTAAACAGATTGAAACTATTTCTAAGCGATATGACTTTGATTTAAATGACCCGATTGATAAAATTCCTAATAAAGCTCTAGAAGTTATTTTAAATGGTGATAACGAAAAATTTTCTGTAGAATCAAAATCCTTGGGTGTTAAAAGAAATTATTTAATTGATTTTGAAGGTATTGAAAATTTTATATTGAATCAATACAATGTTAATGACTCAAGAAAGATTAAGCGTTGGGCAAAAAGCTTTATGGATTCAAAAGCATGTGCCAAGTGTAATACTTCAAGATTAAATAATGAAGCAAATCATTACAAGATTAATGGTAAAAATATATTCGAATTATCTTCGATGGATTTAAAAGAATTATCGATATGGTTTGAGTCATTGTACAATAAATTATCTGATAAGGAAAAAGAAATTTCTATTGAAATTATCAAGGAAATTAAAACAAGACTTAACTTTCTGATATCAGTTGGATTAAATTATTTATCATTAAGTAGGTCTTCTAAATCACTATCTGGTGGGGAAGCTCAAAGAATAAGGCTTGCCACACAAATTGGTTCTCAATTAGTAGGTGTGTTGTATATTCTTGATGAACCAAGTATAGGCCTTCATCAAAGAGATAATCAACGACTAATTAAGTCACTTGAATCATTAAGAGATCTAGGGAATTCTGTTATTGTAGTTGAACATGATAAAGAAATGATATTAAAATCTGATCATATTATTGATCTAGGACCAAGAGCGGGTTTAAATGGTGGTAGATTAATTACTCAAGGCACCCCTAATGAGCTTTTAAAAGTCAATACATTAACAGCCAACTATCTTAAAGGAAAAATTAAAATTCCTATACCAAAGAATAGAAGAAAGGGTAATGGTAATGAATTAATTATTCAAGGATGTCAAGGTAATAATTTAAAAAATATATCTGTTTCATTTCCTCTTGGCTTAATGATTGGAGTTGTAGGGGTTTCAGGAAGTGGAAAATCAAGTTTAATTAATGATACATTGTATCCAATTTTAAATAATCATTTCTATAATGGGGTTAAAGAAGTTTTACCTTATGATGAAATCAAGGGTATTAAATACTTGGATAAAGTTGTGGATGTAAATCAAAGTCCAATTGGAAGAACTCCAAGAAGTAATCCAGCCACCTATTGTGGAATTTTTAGCGAAATTAGATTGTTATTTTCTAAAACTCAAGAATCTTTAATCAGAGGCTACAAGCCTGGCAGATTCAGTTTTAATATATCTGGAGGTAGGTGCGAAAACTGTTCAGGTGGTGGCATGAAAGTTATAGAAATGAATTTTCTTCCAGATGTTTATGTTGAGTGTGAATCATGCCAAGGTCATAGATTTAATAACGAAACTTTAGAGATACTTTATAAGGGAAAAACTATATCGGATATTCTTAAAATGACTATCAATCAGGCTGTAACTTTCTTCAAATCAATTCCCAAAATACATAATAAACTAAAAACTATTCAGGATGTTGGATTAGGTTACATAGCTTTGGGACAACCTAGCACAACTCTTTCTGGTGGTGAAGCACAAAGAATCAAACTATCTAATGAATTATCTAAAAAAGATACTGGAAATACAATTTATATACTAGATGAGCCAACTACTGGACTACATTTTGAAGATATAAGAGTTTTGTTAGAGGTTTTAAATCGACTTGTTGACAAAGGAAATACAGTTTTAATAATTGAACATAATCTTGATGTAATTAAACAAGTTGATCATTTAATTGAAATAGGTCCTGAGGGAGGAAAATATGGTGGAGAACTAATTGGTTATGGCTCACCAGAAAAGATATCAAAATTAAAAAATAGTTATACAGGTCAATTTCTATTTGAAGAGCTAAAAACTTGATAGCTTAATGAAAACTTTTATAATAACATTCTTTTTTTTAATAATTCCATTTACTTTTTATGCACAATTAACAACTAAATATGCTGTTGATGCAGAACTTGAAATTGAAAATAAATTAATAAGAATTAATCAAAAGTTGTCAATTAAAAATATTGATCATCATGATTTAGATACCCTTTTTTTTAATGATTGGACTCACTCATATAGTAATTCAAATACTCCTCTGGCACAAAAATTTGCAGAAGAATTTGATAGAAGTTTTTATATATCATCAAAAAAAAGTAGAGGAAGAACAAAAATTAACTCAATTTTTTTAAACAATGAACCCATTGAATGGGATCGATTGAATAATCAAGATGATATTTTATATACTATTTTACCTAATAGACTTAAATCATTTGACTCAATTTCATTTAATATTAATTATGAAGTAACAATACCAGACAAACAGTTCACTGGTTATGGCTTTAATAAAAACTTTATTTATTTGAAAGATTTTATAATTTCTTTGAGTCCATTTAATTACGGAAAATGGATTATTCAAAGTAATTTAAACCTTAACGATAATAGCTTAAATAAATCCGAGTATTTTTTTAGATGGAAATATCCTAAAAACTTCCATTTACTAAGTTCAATGGATAAACTAAATAGTTATTCAAAAGAAAATTTTAAAGTAGCTAATTATTTTAAAACATATGAAAGATCACCAAAATTCATATTTTCAAAAGAAAATAAAATAAGAGAATATAATTCTAATGGATCTAAAATTTTAACTGATATTTTTGAAAAATCTGATGATTTAGCTCACTTAAAGATTGATCGAATTCATAATTTTTTATTAAATAATCTTTCCTCCACGCAATCGAATAATTCTTATTTAATAACCTCTTTTGACTATGATCAGAGGCCTTTATATGGTTTAAATTTATTTCCAAAAATTTTGAGTCCTTTTGATCAGGTTTTTATTGAAGAATTAAAATTTTTAAAAACATTTTCTTCAGAATATATTCGATCACAGCTAAGTAATTTTAATTTTAGAGAAAATCATTGGCTAAGTGAGGGTTTGACTATTTATTTCTTAATGAAATACATAGAATTATATCATCCTAAACAAATGTTTATTGGAAAGTTTTCAAAAGTTCCTTTTATCAAGAATTATCATTTATCTAAGCTTTCTTTTAATAAAAGCTTTACTCTGTATTCTGAGTTAATGCTAAGAAGATCTCTTCATCAAAAAGCAAATACCCCTAACAATCTATTAATTAAATTTAATGAAAGAATATCAACTCCTTATCAAGTTGGGGTCTTATTAACTTACCTTGAAAATTATATTGGCAAGTCTTCATTTAATTCTATTTTAAAAAATTTTCATAAAATAAAAAACATTGAAGACTTAATTTTTATTGTTAACCAAAATACTTCTAAGAAAGGATCTGACAATCTTATTAAATATTTAAACTCAAAACACACATTAGACATTAAGATTACTAAAGTTATTAAATTAAATAACGGAATATCTGTTTCCACAGATCAAGTATCTAATGAAAGTATTCCATATGAAGTTGCATTAATTAAAGATAATAATGTAATTGAATCTAAGTGGGCTCATGGTAATTCAAATACCATATTTAATATAAAAAATGATTATGCCGATTATGTTGCAATAAATCCTAATATTGAATTACCAGAAATAAATAAAAGAAATAATTGGAGATCTTTAAATTCTAAATTTTTAAATAAGCCATTAAGTCTAAAGTTGTTTAAAGACTCAGAAGATCCCTCAAAAAATCAATTACTTATAAATCCAAATGCATTTTATAATCTATATGATGGAGCTGCTTTTGGTGCCAAGTTTCATAATAAGACTCTTCAAAGAAGACCATTTGTATTTATCTTACAACCAAGTTATTCCACAATCGAAAAAACATTAGTTGGTTCGGTAATGACTGATTTTCGTTATTATAATGATTCGAGATCAAATTTTTTAACTCAATTAAGTTTTTTTGGAAGCAGTTTTCATTATGCGCCTAATTCATTGTACAAGATTGCAGTCCCTACATTAAATTTTCATTTTAGACCCGTTGATCTCAGGAGTAATTTAAGACATGTCATAGGATTCTCATGGTATAGTATTCAAAGAGAGTCCTTAAGTATAAGAAACAGTACCCCTAATTACTCAATTGGAGAACTTAAGTATAAATTTTCAAACAAAGGATCGGTAAAATTTATGACACTTGAGAATAGTTTTGAATTTGCAAAAAATTTTAAAAAATTAATTTTTGAAATGCAATACAGAAAATTATTTAAATCAGGTAGATTACTTTCAAGTAGGTTATTTTTTGGAACTTTCTTGCAAAATAATATTGATAATAGTACATATTTTAACTTTAATTTAAATAAACCAAACGATTATTTGTTTGAATATGCATATTTTGGTCGTTCTGAGACAGAAGGCTTTTTTAGTCAACAGTTTATTTTAAACGAGGGAGGTTTTAAATCAATAATTCCAAATACAAGTTCAAATCAATGGCTTTTAAGTGCAAATTTTAGTGTCGGTGTTTGGAGATGGATTGAAAGTTATGTTGATTTAGCAATACTTAAAAATCAATTTAATAAACACCAGTCGTATTATGATTATGGCCTCAAAATAAATTTAATACCCGATTATTTTGAATTATATTTTCCTGCTGGATCAAGTCAAGAATATTCAATTAATAAAGAAAAATATTTTTCAAAAATCAGATTTGTTTTATCATTAAACACAAAAGATATATCAACCTTTTTCACAAGAAGATGGTTCTAACGTGATTAGTTATAAATTTTGTAATTTTGCAATCCATATCTATGTCGCAATCAGGTTTAAATATTTCAAAAAAAATTAACTACAATCAATACAAAAAGCTTGTAATTCAAGATTTTAAAACTATTGTATTAAGCAGAGAATGTAGCATAATTGGACGTCGTGAAGTTTTTTTAGGTAAAGGTAAGTTTGGGATTTTTGGCGATGGTAAAGAACTTCCTCAAATAGCAATGAACCATTTTTTTAAAAATGGTGATTTTAGATCAGGTTATTACAGAGATCAAACATTATTGATGGCTCAGGGAATACTCAATCCAGAAAATTTCTTTGCAGCTCTCTATGCCCATACTGATCTAGATTATGAACCAATGTCAGGAGGAAGACAAATGGGTGGACATTTTTTGACTAAAAGCTTAAATGAAGACGGAACTTGGAGAGATTTAATGAAACAAAAGAATCATAGCTCGGATGTATCACCAACTGCCTCACAAATGCCTCGATTGGTTGGTTTAGCTCAAGCATCAAAAGTTTACAGAAATATTAAAATTAGTAAATCAAAAAAATTTTCCGACAATGGTAATGAAATTGCTTGGGGAACAATTGGAAATGCTAGCACAAGTGAAGGTATGTTTTTTGAGGCAATAAATGCTGCTGGAGTTCTACAAATCCCCATGATAATGAGTGTTTGGGATGATGAATATGGCATATCTGTTCCAAATGATCTTCAAACTACTAAATCAAGTATTTCTGAAGTTTTATCTGGATTTGAAAAAACTTCAAAAAAAGATGGTTTTGAAATTATTCGTGTTAACGGATGGGATTACCCCGCATTGATTAGGGCATATTCTAAAGCTGAGAAAATAGCTAGAATAGATCACATTCCCGTAATTGTTCATGTTGTTGAATTAACCCAGCCACTTGGTCACTCTTCCTCCGGATCGCATGAAAGATATAAATCAGATAAAAGACTAAAATGGGAGAATGAACATGATTGTAATTTAAAGTTTAAAGATTGGATTATAAGTAATAACATATGTGACATCCAAACACTAAATAAAATCGAGTTGGATGCTATCGAGGTTGCCAGAAAATCAAAATTAACTGCTTGGAAAAATTACCAAAATCCAATAAAGATTGAACTTGAGAGAATGAAAACTCATTTAAAAAATATGTATGAAGCTAGTTCAGATTCCAAACAAATTAAGTTAGCAATATCCAAATTAAATAATCTAAGCGTAATTGAATATCGTGAAATATTATCAATTGCAAGATCATTAGTCCCCTTAATTTCTGGATTTAATCATCAAACTAAGAAAGATTTTATTAATTATATTAAAACTCTTTCACAAAATCTACAGCCAAAATTTTCTTCAAAATTATACTCAAAAGAAATAAAATCTGAATTAATTAAACCACAATATTCAAATGATTCGAAATTAGTAGATGGTAGAATTATTTTAAGAGATAATTTTGATTATCTATTATCAAAAAATGATAAATTACTAATTTTTGGTGAAGATTGTGGGAAAATTGGTGGCGTAAATCAAGGGCTTGAAGGTTTACAGGATAAATACGGCGAAATAAGAGTATCTGATACAGGGATTAGAGAAGCAACAATCATAGGTCAAGGGATTGGTATGGCTCTTCGAGGACTAAGACCTATCGCTGAAATTCAGTACTTAGACTATATGCTTTATTGCATACAAATATTAAGTGATGATTTAGCTTCATTAAGCTATAGAACTCATGGTCAGCAAGTTGCTCCTTTAATTATTAGAACAAGAGGTCATAGACTAGAGGGTATTTGGCATTCAGGTTCACCAATGGGTGGAATGATTAATCTTTTAAGGGGAATTTATTTATTAACCCCTAGAAATATGACTGTAGCTGCTGGAATGTATAATTCTCTTTTAAAAATGAACCAACCAGCTGTTGTAATAGAGACATTAAACGCATACAGGCTAAAAGAAAGAGTACCATCAAATATGGGTGTATTTACTTACCCAATTGGTGAAATAGAAATTCTAAAACAAGGTGGTGATATAACTATTATTAGTTATGGAGCAACTTTACAAATAGTTTTAGAGGCAAGTAATGAATTACAAAAGCTAAATATTAATGCTGAAGTAATTGACATCCAATCGTTAATTCCTTTTGATTTATCCAAACAAATAAAAGAAAGTATTAAAAAGACAAATAAATTGCTAATTGTTGATGAAGATATGCCGGGAGGAGGATCTGCTTATATTTTACAACAATTATTAGATGATCAAAATATTTATAATCTACTTGATAGTGAACCAAAATTATTATCTGCTAAAGAACATAGGCCTGCATATGGAACTGATGGAGATTATTTTTCTAAACCAAATATTAATGATGTGGTTGAAGAAGTTTATCAATTGATGAATGAATTCAATCCTGAAAAATTTCCAAGTATATTTTAGCCTTAGAATAAATCATTAATTAAATCAATTAAAATTTCTTTTTGTAATTCATTATTACCAAAAACCCCCTTACTTTTAAGATCTGCAAGATGAACAACCTCTATTGCTTTACTACAATTCTTCATATTAAAAAGTCTACTTGCATTCTCATAATCTTTTAAAAAATATGGACTAATTCCCAAGGTAAGTGGAATGTCAACCTTCCTTCCAACGCACCCATGGTATAAAAGTAATTTTTTGAAAAATTGAAAAACAGTAGATAATGTTAAGGCTATAGGGTTATTTTTAGTATCGTTAGAAAAGTAAAAAATTATCTTAAGTGCTTTTGTTTTATTTTTTGATCCAATAGCATTTATCAATTCAAAATTATTATAATCCTTACTAATGCCAATATGCTCTTCAACTATTTCAGGAGTAATTAACTTATTAGTTGAGAAAACTTTTAGTTTTTTTATTTCTTGACTCATTTTCCCCAAGTCTAAACCCAAAAACTCAATCATTAACTGAATAGATTTCGGAGTAGCCTTTAAATTATTATTACTTAATTCAATTTTAAGCCATTCAATCATTTGATTTTCATATAGTTTTTTTGAATCAAAAACCACTCCTGATTTTACTGCAGATTTATATAATTTATTCCTTTTATCAAAAGAATTATTTTTATAACAAAAAATAACTACTGAACTCTTTTGTGGTGATAACAGATAGTTAATTAATTGATCATATTTTTTTTCAAGATATTGAGCCTCTCTCACGAGAATAACATTATAAGTTGAAATCATTGGATATCTTTTGGCAGTTTCTACGATTTCATTTTGATTTGAATCTTTTCCATAAAGAACAGTGAAATCAAAATCTTTACCCGCCTCATCAACCAATTCACTAGTTATAAAGTTTGAAATTTCATCTATAAAATAAGATTCTAATCCTGATAATAGATAAAAGGGATGAATCTTTCCATTTTTTATTTCATTAATAATTTTATGATAGGGTTGCATCTAAATATATTTTATGCAATTTTGTTTAATGAAAAAGCTTGATTTTCCTAATTTTAAATTTAATATCAAAAATAAAGAAAATACAGATTATATTTTTGATATAGTTAGGAAAAAATGGTTTGTATTAACTTCTGAGGAATGGGTTCGACAACATTGTATTCACTTTTTAGTATATGTAAAATGCTACCCAATTTCATTAATTAATGTTGAGAAGAAAGTTTTAGTTAATAATTTGATTAAAAGATATGACATAATTGCGTATTCTAGTAATGGAAAAGTATTGCTTATTGTTGAATGTAAAGGAAGTAATATAAAAATTTCTCAAAAAACTTTTGATCAAATTGCCAGGTATAATTTAGTTTTAAAAAGCACCTACTTAATGATTTCTAATGGATTATCTAATTATTTTTGTAAAGTTAATTACGAACATAATAATTATACGTTTTTAAATAACCTTCCAGAATATAAGACTATAAATTAATGAAAACAGCAGTTGTAATATTAAACTGGAATGGAGAAAAACTTTTTAGACAATTTTTTCCAACTTTAGATAGATATACAATCAATACTGACATATATGTAATAGATAACAATTCAAATGACAATTCTATCAAATATGTTGAATCAAATTTTCCTCGATTTAACCTTATACTACTAGACAAAAACTATGGATTTGCAGAAGGTTATAATAGAGGATTATCTCAAATCAATGCTGATTTATATTGTCTACTTAATTCAGATGTAGAAGTCACCGAAAATTGGATTAAACCTGTTGTTGATATTTTTATAAACAATAAAAATATTTCAATTGCACAACCAATTATTCTAGACTTAAATAAAAAAAACTTTTTTGAATATGCAGGAGCAGCTGGTGGTTTCATAGACTCATTAGGATATCCTTATTGCCGTGGTAGGATATTTGATCACATCGAAAAAAATATAGGTCAGTATAATAATAATGAAAAAATTTTTTGGGCAAGTGGTGCCTGTTTTTTTATAAGAAAAGATGTATGGGATAAACTAGGTGGATTCGACAATGATTTTTTTGCACATTTTGAAGAAATTGATTTATGTTGGAGAGCATTTAATCAAAACTATAAAGCTATATCAGTTGGTAATTCAAAAATATTTCATTTAGGTGGAGGAACATTACCAAATTCGTCACTTAAGTGGTTTTTAAACTATAGAAACTCTTTAATTTTATTAACAAAGAATCTGCCAACCAATAGATTATTAAACGTATTATTTATTAGACTAATCATGGATATTATTTCGTCAGTACAATTTATATTCAAGGGAAATTTTTCTACATTTATATCTATTATTAAAGCAAATATTTCATTCTATTCTAGATTTAAGTATTATTTTAAAAAAAGATATTTTTTTAATACAAATAATAAATATTGGTCAATTAAATCTATAGTTTGGAATTATTACATTAAAAATCAGAAAACTTTCAAGGATAATTCTCAATAATACTTTTATATTTATTTTAAATTTGAATTAATTTTTAATCTAAACCAAATGAAGAAATTTATCTGCTTATCGACAGTTTCTATTTTATTAGCTTCTTGTGTGTCACAAAAGAAATATCAAGAATTAGAAACACTACAACAAAACACTAAAAATAATTTAAATTCAGCTTCTGTGCAGTTAAATACATGCAAAGAAGAAAAAGAAGCAGCTCTTGCTTCCATTGAATCACTGAAAGATCAGGTAAGATTTTTAAAAGAAAATAATCAAGGTTTAATTAATAATCTTGGAAATTTGACAACTTTATCTCAGAAAGGTGCTGAAAACCTTGAGAAGTCATTAGAGAGTATGAAGGAAAAAGATGTTAGAATTCAAAAAATGCAGGATGCTGTAACCAGAAAAGATTCTGTTACTTTAGCATTAGTAACTAGCTTAAAGGGTGTTTTAGGGAATCTTAGTGATGATGACATTGAGGTTAATGTTGAAAAGGGTGTTGTATATGTTTCAATTTCAGATAAACTTTTGTTTAGTTCAGGGAGTTATTTGATTACAAAACGCGCAAAAGAGGTTTTAGGGAAAGTTGCCGAGGTTGTTAATAACCGACCGAACATAGAATTTATGGTTGAGGGTCACACCGATAATGTACCTATAAAAACTGATGCTATACTTGATAATTGGGATTTAAGTGTTAAAAGAGCTACTGCTGTTGTTCGCATACTACAAAATGACTTCAAAGTTTCTCCAGAAAGAATGACTGCAGCTGGAAGAAGTTCCTATAT